>Ga0208968_1000177_pt1 | contig 57867 bp, 51 predicted proteins | sample RifOxyA3_FD_184031 | JGI IMG/M metagenome (GOLD analysis project Ga0208968, IMG submission 184031) | Groundwater microbial communities from Rifle, Colorado - Rifle Oxygen_injection A3 (SPAdes) | ecosystem: Environmental > Aquatic > Deep subsurface > Groundwater | place: Rifle, Colorado, United...
AAGAGATTCCTTTTTGCAGGTATCGGATACGGAGGTTCTTGTTTTCCAAAGGATGTGAAAGCCCTGATCAAAACCAGTAAAGATAAGGATTTTGAACCTGTCCTGTTAAATGCCGTGGAAAAAAGAAACGCCTTTCAGAAAAAACTCCTGGCATCCAAAATCATCCGACGGTTTGGCCGGGATCTTTCCGGAAAGGTCTTCTGCATGTGGGGACTTGCCTTTAAGCCCGGCACTGATGATGTCAGGGAAGCCTCCTCCCTTGATATTATCCGGGAACTCATTCATTCCGGCGCCACCATCAAAGCCTTTGATCCCGTTGCCATGGACCAGGCCAAAAAAGAATTTCCCCTGGACTGGTTTGAAACCGGCCGCCTCATCTTTGAATCCAACCAGTATAAGGCCCTTGAAAATGCGGACGCTCTGATCCTGGTCACGGAATGGAAAACCTTCCGCCAGCCGGATTTCAATCTCATGGCCGATACCATGAAAAACAAGATCATTTTTGACGGCCGCAACCAATACGATCCTGAAGAATTATGTGAAGCCGGGTTTGAATATCATGGAATTGGAAGAGAAAAAAACAATTCTATTGACCTTTGATGTCGAAGACTGGTTCCAGGTTGAAAACTTTAAGGAGTACATATCGTTTTCAACCTGGAATTCTTTTGAACTCAGGGTGGAAAAGAATACCCATAAGATTCTGGATCTCCTGGATTCCTTTTCCTTCAAGCCCAAGGCCACCTTTTTTATTCTCGGCTGGATTGCAGAAAAGCTGCCGGAGCTTATCCGGCAGATCCATCAGCGAGGTCACGAAGTGGCATCCCACGGTAATGATCACCATTTGTGCCAAAACCTGACTGAATCCGACCTCATCGTGGACCTGAAATCCAGCAAAGAACGCCTTGAAAGCATAATCAACAACAGGGTATACGGATTCAGGGCACCCAGCTTTGCCCTGGATGACAGGGTGCTCCAGAGCATTGCCCGGGCCGGGTATCTCTATGATTCAAGCTATAATTCTTTTTCAGCCCATGGACGATATGGAAAAATTGATCTTTCCACAGCCAAACGTAACAACGCATTATATCAGATTTCCGACGAGTTCTTTGAACTGCCCGTCAGCAATCTGAAAATTAAAAATACGATCATTCCCCTTGGCGGCGGAGGCTATTTCAGACTTTTCCCATTTCCCTTATTCAAATTCGGGATGGCATCCGTCCTGAAAAATGATAAAGCCTTTGTCTTCTATGCCCACCCATGGGAATTTGACCCGTCACAACCCAGAGTTGAACAGGCCTCCCGCAGATTTAAATTCAGGCATTACATCAATCTGCATCGCACAGAAAAAAAACTCAGGGCCTTAATATCCGCTTTTGATGATCATGAATTTATCACCTGCGCGGATTATATCGACAAATAAAAGATGACGGGGTGGCACAATTCTTCTGGGCATAGAGGATACAGGTGCAATCGTCGGAATCGATGCATCCAAAAACTGGGAGGAATGGATAGCCAATATTATCCGGCAAAATATCGTGCTGGCCATAAACGTTGGATGCGACTCAGGGTGAATTGACCAATCCTTTGAAAATATGCCGATATGATCCGATTCAAAAATTTTGTTATTCACCGATACGAAAACATTGATACCCAGATTCTTTTTACCATCATTACAAAAAGGCTCAACGCTTTCAGCGCCTTTATAGATGAGGTCAGGAAGGCCTGTTAATGATCACCTTTGCTGGTCCATCGGACAAAAACAGGTGGAATGCGTATGTTCTGAACCATCCCAAGGGGATCTCCTACCAGCTCTTTGAATGGAAAGAGGCTGTGGAGGCAGCCTATGGGTTCAAAGGGATATACCTGATTTCCGGAAATGGAAACAAAATCTCCGGCATACTTCCCCTGATCCGGGTAAACCTTCCTTTCATCTCCGGCAGCCTGGTCTCCCTTCCCTATTGTGATGCCGCAGGCCCCCTGGCGGATTCTCCGGAAATTGAGCATCAACTCATATCCGAAGCTTTGAGGACTGCCCGTACCATAAACATCCGGAGAGTTTCCATCCGGTCAACACTACCTTTAGCCGAGCTTGATCCTGAAACAACCATTAACAAAAATAAAGTTCGCATGCTGCTCTCTCTACCGGATAGTTCAGAAAAATTGCTTTCATCTTTCAAAGCCAAACTTCGCAGTCAGGTCAAAAAACCATTCAAAGACGGATTGACGGTTCAATCCGGAGGTTCGGAGCTGCTTAATGAGTTTTATCGGCTTTTTTCTGAAAACATGCGGGATCTCGGTTCGCCGGTTCATTCCAGGTCCTGGATCAAACAAATTTTATGCAGATTTAAAAACAAAGCGGTTCTGTTCATTGTGAAAATGCCGGACCAGACACCGGCCGCCGGCGGAATTCTGCTCTGCCATCCCCGTGCGGTATCTGTTCCATGGGCTTCCTCATTAAGACGGTTTAATTCATGGAACCCCAATATGATGCTCTACTGGGCCTTTTTAAAATTTGCCTCGGACAATAAATACCCTTTCTTTGATTTTGGCCGTTCCACGCCGGGCGAAGGGACGTTCGGGTTTAAAAAACAATGGGGGGCAACCCCATCACCGCTGCATTGGGCAAATTTTGAAACAGCCGTCAATCAGACACAAAAAATTCAACCATTGACAAAAATCGATATTTCAGAAATTTCTGAAAAAAGGAAGTTTGCCGAATCCATCATCATGAAAATGCCTTTCCCTGTCTTCAAAGTGTTTGGAAAGATGACCAGGAGATATATCTCTCTTTAAAATGGCACACAAAGTCAGCATCATCATTCCCGCTTTTAACGAAGAAAAATACCTGCCGGTATGCCTTGATTCCATTTCAAAACTGGACTGGCCCAAACAAGACCTTGAGGTCATTGTTGTTGATAACGGCTCCAGGGATCAAACCTGCAAGATAGCTGAAAGTTGGGGTGCTATACTTCTAAAGGACAGCACAAAAAATGTTTCCGGGTTAAGAAACCTGGGAGCACAAAAAGCAACCGGAGACATTCTTGCCTTTGTGGATGCAGACTGTGTGGTTTCTGGAGACTGGCTTTCGGCTGCATCGAAATATTTTAATGATCATATGGTTTCTGCCTGGGGCTCTCCGCCTGATATCCCGGAAAATTCAACATGGGTGCAGAAAGCCTGGCAGGTAGTTCGGCAGAAAGAGAAAATTGTTGAAAGTGTTGACTGGCTTGAATCCATGAATCTTTTTGTCAGAAAAGATATTTTTTTAAAAACAGGTGGATTTAATGAAACTTTAGTAACCTGCGAAGATGTCGATTTCTCATACCGGGCCTCAAAAGTTGGCCGGATCATTGCCGACAGCTCAATAAAAGTGATTCATCTCGGAGAAGCTGCAACCGTCAAAGTATTCATCAAAAAAGAACTTTGGCGGGGCAAAGGTAATTTCCAAGGCGTTTTAAGTCATGGGCTTTCCCTGAAAGAAATTCCAAGCCTTGCTATCCCGGTATATTTCGGAATCTTTTTGCCCCTTTTTCTTATCTTTCTGGTTTTTCATTTTACTGCCATGACCGTTTTCTTTGCCCTTATTACACTCAGCCTTCCTGGGATTCTGGCTCTTTATAAAGTCAGAAGGAAAAAAGCAGCCCCAATCATAAAAGTTCAATTGACGGCATTGATGTACATCTATTTCTTTGTCAGAACTCTGGCCATCCTTCCTTTTAAAAAATGACTGATTCAAAACCGGATCTTCTTTATATCTGTCACCGTGTCCCGTTTCCGCCAAATAAAGGCGACAAGATCAGGACCTTTAACGAGATAAAATTTCTTTCCAAAAACTGGAATATCGATCTGGTTTCCTTTGCGGATACTCCCGAAGATCTTAAGTATGGATCGGATTTGGAAAAATTGTGCCGGAATGTTTTCCTTTTCCCGCTGAACCCCTTTTGGGCCAAGATCAAAGGAGTCCAAAGTTTTCTGACAGGAAAATCAATCACAGAAGGGTATTTCTTTGATATAACAGCAAACCGCCGGGTTTCTGCCCTGCTTAAGGAAAAAACCTATCATGCCATCTTTTGCTTTTCTTCCCCCATGGCGGCCTACATATTTAAAAATCTGCCAACCATCAGAAAAAAAAGGCCAGTCCCAAGGCTGGTAATGGATTTTTGCGATGTGGATTCGGAAAAATGGAGACAGTATTCGGAAACAGCAGGTTTTCCCATGGCAATGATTTATAAAACTGAATTCAAACGGCTCCTCGCATACGAAAAAAAAATCAATCAAGAGTTTGATACATCTGTTTTTGTATCTAAAAATGAGTCCTTGTTGTTTAAGTCTCTTATACCGTCAGCAAAAAATGTGGTTTCAGTGTCCAACGGCGTGGATTTCGATTATTTCTCAGGTTTGCAAAGAAAAAGCCAAACCGGCAATGCTCCCACATTAATGTTTGCAGGCGCCATGGATTATTATGCCAATATCGAAGGCGTGACCTGGTTTTGCAGTCACATCCTGCCTAAAATAAAAGAAATATTCCCGGACATCTGTTTTATGATTGTGGGAAGCAACCCTTCTTCGGAAGTACGGGCGCTTTCAAAAATCGATAATGTTCAGGTCACCGGCTATGTTGAAGACATTCGGGAATATTATGAAAAAGCAGATGTCTGTGTAATTCCCCTGCGCATTGCCCGCGGTATTCAGAACAAAGTCCTTGAGGCAATGGCCATGGAGAAACCTGTCGTATGTACGTCTGCCGCATTTTCCGGCATCAACACCGAGCCGGGCAAACACCTTCTGATTGAAGACAGGGAAGATGCTTTTGCAGACGCTATCATGACACTTCTCAGAAACCGGGAGTATGCGCAAACTCTTGGCCGGGCAGCAAGGACGATGATGAAATCAGAATACGCCTGGGATACCTGTCTGGAAAAAATAGGTGAAATCCTAAGATGAAAAAACGGATTGCCTATGTGGTTCACTCCCTAAACCTTGGCGGCACAGAACGCCTGGCAGCCGATATGAGCATAGCCCTGAGCCCTGAATTTGATATCCAGGTCATCTGTCTGGACGAGCCCGGAATCTGGGCAGACCAGGTCAGGGCCGCCGGAATCCCTGTAATATCCTGTTATCGGCAACCCGGCTTGGATCTTCGGCTTCCGGTCATGCTGGCCCGATATGCAAAAGAAAACCGAATCAGCTTTTTGCATGCCCATCAATGCACCCCTTGGTTTTATGCCGGGCTCTCACGGATATTGCATCCCGGTACAAAATTATTATTTGAGGAACATGGCAGGCTTTATCCGGAAATATTGAATAAGAAAAGACGGCTTTTTAACCGGATCTTCCTCCAAAGATTCACCGACAAGGTCATTGCTGTTTCAAACGATGTGAAAAACAGGCTGTTCACCTATGAGGGCCTTGACCCGGATAAAACTCAGGTGATTTATAACGGGACTCGACCTTCAACCGCAATGAATCCCGAAGACCGGGCCGCCCTGCGCAGTCGGTTCGGGTTTGCAGAAAACGATATCGTGGCTGGTTTCATCGGCAGACTGGACCCCATAAAGAACCTGCCCCTGATCATCGACGGATTCCAGCAAGCAAAGATCCGCTGCCCGGACCTGAAACTCATCATTATCGGTGATGGCCCCTTGTACAATGACCTTAAAGAAAAAATACATCGCCTGAACTTTCAGGACCAGATCATCCTGACCGGATATCAACCCAACGCCGCCACCCTTGTGGCAATGTTCGATATTTTCATACTGGTCAGTTTCAGTGAGGGAACCTCCATGGCATTGCTTGAAGCCATGTCTGCCGGTATCCCTGCCATTGTAACCGATGTGGGCGGTAATCCGGAAATCGTTGTCCGTCAACAGACCGGATGGATCATCCCTTCCGATGATCCGGATGCAATGGCCAAAGCTCTGACAGAGGCTGCCTCTGACAAGGAAAAAAGACAAACGATGGGCAACACTGCAAGAAACCGCTTTATGGAAAACTTTACATTTGATAAAATGATCAAACAATATAGAAAAATCTATAGCTCGCTTTAAAGGAAGAAATGTGAATAAGCAGGAAATCATAAAATTTTTAGGTTCACACAAACAAGAACTCTATGAAAAATATGGCGTTACCCGTATTGGCCTTTTTGGGAGCTATGCAAGAGGCGAAGCAAAGGAAGGAAGCGATATCGATATCATAATAGAACAAAAGACACCTGACTTGTTTATTTTGGGAACGATCAAAGTTGAGCTTGAAGAAGAATTCGGAAAAAAAGTAGATATTATCCGGCTTCACGATGGCATTCGCGAATTTTTAAAAAAAAGAATCAACCGAGATTCGATTTATGTATGATAAAGAGTTGGCTCAAGAGATATTAAAACAAATCCTTGAAGCTTCAGAAACGATACTATTTCGCTTCAAGCCGGTCAAATCTGTTTCGTTTTTTACGGATTCACCTGAAGGTATGGAAAAGCTTGATTCAATATGCATGCTTTTAGCTGCCATTGGAGAAGCTCTGAAGAATTTTGATAAAATAACAGAAACGTCTATTTTACATGGTTATCCGGAAATAAACTGGAAAGGCGCTAAGGCCATGCGAGATATCATCAGTCATCATTATTTCAATATTGATGCTGAAATTATCTATAATGTTTGTAATAATAATGTATTAAAACTCCGTGATACAGTTTCAAGAATCCTGAAAGATATCGAAAATAAATAGTACAATAAGCAGAATAAGTTTGTCAAAAAAAGAGCGACTGGAGATAGCAAGGCTGATTTCATTCTTGGACAATCAATCATCAGATATGAATACCGATTCGGAATGGGAAAAAGAAATAATTGCCAGGATGAATGCTATTGACCAGGGAACAGCAGAGGGTCTTGATTATAAAAAGGCAACTGAAGAAACCGCTCTTTTTACAAAGGCAATTCAATAAAGGAGATAATTATGAAAGCAGAATTCACCGCGATCATAGAAGTTTCACCTGAAGGTGGTTTCTGGGCCATTTGCCCTGAGGTTCCAGGTGCTAATGGACAAGGCGAAACAATAGAAGAAACCAAGGATAACCTACGGCAAGCTATTGAATTGATTTTGGAAGATCGAAGGTCAGACATTCTCCGGGGATTACCTGATGATGCTATTCAGGATAAGGTCTTGGTAGGATGAAACGAAGGGATTTGGAGCGTAAGTCGAAAAACCTGAATGCAGAATAAAGACCCTCAAAACTCAACATGTGCGGAATAACAGGATTCATACATTTTTCATGTCATAACCTGGAAGAAGCATCTTTTCGTATCCGGAAAATGGCAGATTCCATTGCTCACCGGGGCCCGGATGAAGAAGGCTTTTATGTGGATGAACATGCCGCTCTGGGCCATAAACGCCTGAGCATCATCGACCTTTCCTCGGGTCAGCAACCCATGACGACCATAGATCAGCGATACCACATCGTGTTTAACGGTGAAGTCTATAATTTCATCACCATCCGGGCAGAACTTGAAAATAAGGGTTACCGGTTCCAAACCTCCAGTGATACGGAAGTCGTTTTGAATGCCTATGCCGAGTGGGGAGACGAATGTGCCAAACGCTTCAACGGCATGTTTGCCCTGGTGATCTGGGATCGGGTTGAAAAAAAGATCTTTGCTGCACGGGACCGGGTCGGGAAAAAGCCTTTATATTACACCTGGGACGGCAGCCGGTTTGCCTTTGCGTCTGAGCTGAAAGGCGTCCTTGCCGGTGGATTTTCAAAAAAGGACTTGAACATCAGAGGGCTGGACTGTTATTTTTGTATGGGATATATCCCGGCCCCCCTTTCAATATATGATGATGTTCAAAAACTTCAACCCGCCCACACCCTGACCATCACCCAGAAAGGCCTGATCAAAAAAAAATATTGGGAACCGGATTTCAGCAGACCCCGTTATGTTTCCATGAACCAGGCTGCCGAACAACTGGAAGAGATTCTCATGGATGCCGTCAAGATCCGCCTCATCAGCGAAGTGCCGCTGGGAGCTTTTCTTTCAGGCGGGATAGACTCTACCCTGGTGGTCTCGTTTATGTCAAAACTTCTGGATTCCCCGGTTCTGACCAATACCATCGGGTTTGATGATGCAGAATACAATGAGCTGGCTGCCGCAAAAACCGTTGCCGCCCATTTGAAAACCGATCATCGTGAATTCGTGGTCGCCCCAGATGCCAGACAAACCATTTTAAGCATTGCCGGATATCTGGATGAACCATTTGCCGATTCAAGCGTCATCCCCACCTGGCACGTCTGCCGGATGGCAAGGAAAAACGTGACCGTAGTGCTTTCCGGCGACGGCGGAGATGAAGCCTTTGGCGGATATACCTTCCGATATATTCCCCATCTTATGGAATCAAAGATCCGGTCCGTTATTCCCACCATTGTCAGAAGCAGCCTTCTGGCTGGAATCGGCACACTCTATCCGGCTTCGTCCAGGCTTCCGAAGTTCTTAAGACTCAAAACCATTTTTGAGAATCTTTCCACCCATGCTGCCCAGGCGTTTTACAGAGACCTGGTCTGGCTCCGGGAGGACGCACGCCGCCAATTGTATTCCCGGGAATTTTTGTCCGGCCTCAAAGGCTTTACCCCGGAAGAAACAGTGATCCCGTTATATCTTGCCTCCAATGCAGAAGACCCGGTGGCAAAAAGCCAGCACACCGATATCCAGTGTTACATGACCGACGATGTCCTGGTCAAGGTCGACCGCATGAGCATGGCCCATTCCCTTGAAGTCAGAAACCCGCTTCTGGATTACAGGGTTCTTGAGTTTGCAGCCAAACTCCCGCTCAACCTGAAAATGGATCATCATACCGGCAAACTGATTCTCAGGCACATGTCTGCCTCACGGCTGCCGAAATCCATTTTAGACCTGCCCAAAAAAGGGTTTTCCATCCCTGCCGCAGAATGGTTGAGAAAAGACTTGAATAGCTTTGCCCATGATCATATCTTCAGCAGCAAAATTCTTGCAACCTATCTGAACCCTCTATCTTTGAAAAAAATCTGGGACCAGCACCAGACAAAAAATCGTGACCACAGTGTTCTTATCTGGGGTCTGATGATGCTGGGTCTCTGGGAAAAAGAATTTCACAGATAAATGAAAAAGCAATCCCCCATCCGTGTTCTTCAACTGGGAAGCCCCACCGGACTCTATGGTGCAGAGCGATGGATTCTGGCCTTAATAAAGCATCTTGATCCAACTAAAGTTGAATCCATCGTCGGTGTTATCAAAGATGCTCCGGAACTTGAATCTCCATTGATCCGGGAAGCAGCAGCGTTTGGGTTTACCACAATCATCATTGAAGCATTCGGCAAAGCCAATTTTTCTGCCGTCCTGAAGCTGAGAAGGTATATCATTGACAATAAAATCGATATCCTTCACACCCACTGGTATAAAACCGATATCATCGGCTTTCTTGCAACAAGGGGGACCCCGTGTAAAACCGTTTCCACCCCCCATGGCTGGAGCAGGGATTCCGGATTCAAACTCCAAAGTTATGAAGTGATGGACCGGTTGATGTTTCCTTTTTTAGATGCAGTTGCCCCCTTATCCCCAAAACTTTATGATAACCTTAAAAAAATACCCTTTCTTAAAAAAAAATTGGCTCTGATTCAAAACGGTGTGGATACCACGGAAATTGAAGCGTGCAAGACGGTTCATCCGCAACTGATTGAATGGAAAAATCAGGGCTTTTTTATTCTTGGCTATATCGGTCGACTCATACATCTAAAAGGACTTGATATTCTGTTTAACGCTCTCTCATCACTTGATAAAAAATTACCATGGAAACTGGTTTTGATCGGGGATGGTGAACAAAGAACCTTTCTTGAAACATTGGCACAAACGCTTAAAATTTCTGAAAATGTCTCATTCTTTGGATTTCAGGAGGAACGCCTTGAATTTCTAAAGGGGTTTGATGTTTTTGTCCTGCCTTCAAGATCTGAAGGCATACCCCGATGCCTGATGGAAGCCTTGGCTGCAAACAAACCGGTAATTTCCTCGGACATACCCGGATCAACGGAATTGATCATAGATGGAAAAACCGGGTATACATTTAAATCTGAGGATGCAGAGGGGCTTTTGCAGAAAATTAATATGGTTGCAGCCCATTACAAAGAAGCCCTGAAGATTGCATCCAGGGGAAAAGATAAAATATTTTCTGAATATTCGGCAAACAGGATGGCCAATAATTATGAAATGCTATACAAAAATATCATCTGATCTCCCATGAAAAAATACGAACATATTTTTGATACCAGTAAATTACAGTCTGATCTGAAAAAAAGATCCCTGCGCAGCGGGGCCATAACCTTAAGTTCGCAGGCAATCCTGTTCATCATCCAGTTGGGATCCACTATGATCCTTGCCCGGATTTTAAGCCCCGAGGATTATGGGATTAATGCCATGGCAGTGGCAATCACCGGTTTTGCAGGCGTTTTTTCCAGCCTGGGGTTATCCACAGCAACCATTCAACGCGCAGATATAACCCACGAGCAGGTCAGTACCTTATTCTGGATTAATGCAGGAATCGGACTGGTTATTACGCTTATAGTTGCAACAATATCCCCTTTGGCAGCATGGTTTTATAAAACACCGGAAATGCTCTGGGTGATGCTGTCTTTGTCCGTTACGTTTGCCATCGGCGGATTATCTGTCCAGCATTCAGCCCTTTTAAACCGACAAATGCGGTTTTATGCCATTGCAAAAATCCGGGTTTTTTCCATGCTGGCCGGTATATTAGTGGCAATTGCAGCAGGATATTACGGATTTGGTTTCTGGGCGCTTGTTTTTAATACATTAACCCATTCAATAGTCAGTACCTCAGGTTTCTGGCTTTCTTGTAAATGGATACCGGGAAAGCCCAGCCGAAGTGAAGGTGTTGGATCCATGATCAAATTTGGAAGCGATCTGGTGGGCTTTAATGTGGTCAACTACTTTGCCCGCAATCTGGATAATGTTCTCATCGGGCGGTATCATGGCAGTGGCGCTCTCGGGTTGTACAGCAAGGCCTATCAATTATTGATGATGCCTATTACAAATCTCCGAGAGCCTCTGAATGTTGTTGCTATGCCGGCCTTGAGTCGATTGAAGAATGATCCGGAACAATACCGAAATTACTATAAGAAATTTGTTTCAATCCTGGCTTTTGTGTCTATGCCTCTTGCGGTATTTATGGGAGTAAATTCGGATATCATTATCGGCTTTTTGCTAGGTTCACAATGGCTTGGGGCAAGTGAACTTTTCAGAATTCTTGCTTTTGTGGCTTTGATACAGCCGGTCGTTTCTACCCAAGGGCTGGTTATGATCACCTCTGGAAAAAGCAGAAGATACTTTTTCTTAGGTATTATAGGTGCAACCCTTACCTGCATCTCATTCGTTCTTGGTCTTCCGTGGGGTGCAAAAGGAGTAGCAATAGCCTATGTCATTTCTTCCTTTCTTAAAGTTTACCCATTTTTATACGCATCATTCAAAAACACACCGATCAAAATCAATAATTTTTTATCAGCAGTTTATAAACCGTTTATAGCCAGCTTAGTTATGGGTGTAGCCTGCTACAATTTGATAAATTTAGATTTTATACGTGTTTATTATGATATGGTGATTTTAACTATTGCGTTCTTTTTTTCCGTTTTAGTCTATTTTATCTCAATAATAATAGTTTCAGGGAACACGAATACTCTTCTGGAATATTATAATTTTGCACGATTAGCTTTAGGCAGGCGATAACATTTATGCATAGTATGATCCTCCCCATATATTGTACAAATGTGTGGCTTAACCTCAATTGTAGTTTTTTGGGGGAGGATCAAAAAGCGACAACCCCCGATCCAAGGAATCCGGGTGGTTGTGCAAAGGTCGAATAATGATTAGCGGTTATTGTTAGAATTGAGTATATCATGCCAATCTTACGTTATCAATAATTTTATATTTAAAAATCAATATGTTAAAATTATTTTTCATCTTAAGCTAATGACATTGAGTTGTAACCTGTTCAATGTTTTTTGTGAGTTTGCTTCCAAATTAATGGTGTACAGAAATGAAAAGATTTTTTGAATGCTTAGTTCCTGTAACAGCATGTAATTTAAAATGTGAGTATTGCTATATAATACAACAGGACCGCAGAAAAAAAAAATATGCTTCATTTGAGTATGATCCCGTACATATTGGCAAAGCCTTAAGTGTTAATAGACTAGGCGGTGTATCATATATCAGCATTTGTGGATCAGGTGAAACATTATTGCAAAAAGATCTATGCGATATCGTACTGCAAATACTAAAACAAGGACATTATGTTAATATTACTACAAACGGAACCATCACTAAGCGATTTAAACAAATAATTAAAATGTGTTCACCAGCATATCTCGAGCGATTGCATTTTGCATTTTCGTTTCATTATTTAGAACTGATTAGAACTAACACCATAGAAATTTTTTTTCAAAATATTTCTATGGTGCGAAATGCGGGGTGCTCATTTTTAGTCCAAATTAATTTGTATGATAAATACATGCCACATTGGAACAATATAAAAGAGATAGTAAAAAAACATACTGGATCATTGCCACAGGTTGCTTTGACAAGAAATACATATGGAAAAGAAATAACTATACTGACAAAAAGAAATCAAGCTGACTATATATCTATAGGCAAACAAATGGACTCACCACTTTTCGATTTTACCGTTAAAAATTTTATGATTAAAAGAAAAGAATTTTGCTATGCCGGTGATTGGTCAGGAAAACTTGATCTCGCTACAGGAATACTAACTGGTTGCTATGGTGCAGGAATTAAACAAAATATATTTAAGAATATTGATAAGGCTATTAAATTTGAAGCCATAGGTAAAAACTGCATACATAAATATTGTATCAATTCAAGTCATTTTTTATCGTTAGGTGTTATACCAACATTAAAAACCCCGACTTATGCACATCTCCGTGACAGAAAAGATGCAGGTTGGTATTCTTCTAATTTCAGAGATTTTTTAACAAGAAAACTTTCAGATGACAATGATGAATATAGCTTAATTAAAAAAAAATATATAAACATAAAAGTTCGCTGCATTGAATCATACAGGTATATAAGGAGTGTTATAAAGCACTACTTTTAATAGGAAACATCAAATGCGACTAAAATGCAACCAATTGAAAAGTAAGATCATTGAAAGCCTATCCAAATTTATCGACAATGATTATATTTTTCTTGATTTACCATACTATACTAATATCGGAGATACTCTTATTTGGAAAGGTACTGAAGATTTTCTAAACACCTTACCGTATAAATGTTTATATAAAACAGCAATTGAAACATATATTAAACCAGATATATCGAAAGATATTCTGGTGCTTGTTCAAGGCGGTGGAAATTTTGGAGATTTATGGCGCAGGCATAATGAGTTTTGTTTACAACTAATCACTGACTTTCCAGAAAACAAAATTATTATTCTCCCAAAATCAATTTATTACGAAAATGAAAATTTACTAAAAATGGATGCAGAATTAATGGCTAAACATTCTAAAACCATTATCTGTGCTCGCGATAAAGTTAGTTATGAAACATTAAAACAATTTTTTTCAAACCATATTTTGCTTGTTCCGGATATGGCTTTTGCTATTTCAGAAAGCTATTTGAACCGATTAAAAAGAGTGGAACAAAACAAAGCTTTATTCTTTAAAAGAACAGATAAAGAATATAATCAATATAATTATAAATCACATTTATCTTGTTCTTATAAAATTGAAGAAAGTGAATGGCCAAGTATGGAAAAGCAATTATTTGCATCACGAATACTATTTTATCTAAAAAAAACATTCAAAAAAACAAAAAAAATCCCATTGTTAAACAAGGCTATTTCAATAATTATAGATTGGTATGCTGTACACATTTATATGCCTTATCTATTAAGGATAGGGATTCGTTTCCTATGCAGTTACAAACATGTTTATACAACCAGATTGCATGGTGCGATATTAGGGATACTTCTAAACAAACCTATCACATTATTCGATAACTCATATGGTAAAAATTATAATTTTTACCATACTTGGCTGAAAAATATACCTGATTTAGTTTTTGTAAAAGATAACCACCGAATATAATACTCATGAAAATATCAATTATAGTGCCTGTTTATAATGTAGAGAATTATATTCAGCGCTGTTTCAATTCTATTGCGAGTCAAACTTACACTAATATTGAATGCATTTTTGTGGATGATTGTACCCCTGATAAATCCTATGAAATTCTTCGCCGTCTGATAAAATATTACAAAGGAGGCATTCGTTTTTATATCATCAGACATTCTCAGAACAAAGGATTGTCAGAAGCCCGAAACACTGGTATTCAGATTGCTATAGGGGAATATGTTTATTTTCTGGATAGTGATGATGAAATATATCCGGATTGCATTCAAAACTTAGTAAACGCGGCACTAAAATACAAAAAAGTTGATATAGTACAAGGAAACACTAAAACTATTCCTCAACCGCAGCCCGAAAATGACTGGAGAAATATACTTCTTAAAAATTTTCCAGAATTTTCTGACAACAAAAACTGGATCAAAAAACATTTTTTTGCTCAACCTCGTATACCTGTTAATGCTTGGAACAAATTAATCAGGAAATCTTTCATTTTCGATAATAATCTTTTTTTTCTTGAAGGAGTTATACACGAGGATGAACACTGGATGTTTTTTGTTTCAAAACATATAAATTGTATCGCGTTCGTGCAAAATTATACATATATCCATTATCTGGTTGATGGATCGATCATGATGTCAGGTTGTAATTATAAAAGTATTGAGTCTATGTTTTTTATAATAAAGGATTTTTTAAGATATGTAGACAAATATGAGTTCTCTGAACAACGCAAATATATTATAGGTCTGATAAAAAACAATATGCTTAGAATTAAAAAAGGCACGAAAGAAAAAAAAATGTTTAATATATACAAATCCTTAATTAAAACTGAATTATTAAATTCTTTAAAGTTAGCAAGGCTGTTGGATGCCGCCATATTATCATTTTTCCTTTTGCCACAATCCATTTACAGCAGTTCTCTTTTAAGGAGGCTTACTAATCTATTAATTCGAAGAATATAATGGTGAGAACTATTTCCCACTGCAAGATTAGAGGTTAAGAGGTAGAAAGCAAAATGTTTGGATTTTGAAAAATATTTAGATCGAAAGAGAAACCTCCGCTCTAAGGGTGGGGAATGTGGACTGGCTAAGCCGGTCCCGTGAAATTGATGCAGAAGTTCGCTGTTGGCTTTAATCATGGTTTCTTTAGACAGACGCTTTCTGAAGCGTGAGAATGTAGAATGATCAGGCGAAGAATAATCCATAGGCAGGCTAAGAAAAGACTTGAAAGAAATCCGGTCATTGATCTGGCTTCCAAGTTCAGGATCGGATTTAATATGAAACCACTTTTGAAAAAGTAGGCATTTAAACAGGAGCAAAGGGGGATAGGCTTTTTCGCCATTCTTTGTTTTTCCTGTTTGATAGAATTTTATAAGAAGCGTTTGAACAGGCTCCCAGTTTATGGTCTTATTTATCTCACGTAAAAATAATAAATGCCTGAAAATTTGAGTCGTGAACAAGATCAAAAAGAAGCATTTTCTATAGAATCGAATTATTCAAAGGTATCTTGGGGTGGTCGGTCGTGCAAAGGTTTCTTTACGCATGATCCCGTCACTGATATTATTCAAGGCAAGAAATTCATGGTTGGCGTCTCCTGCATATCCTTCATGAGCATAGGTTTTTGTATGGGTATTATGAATAACAGTATAGAATCAAGGCGTACATAGTGGATATAACCATAATATTAGCTACTTATAAACGACCTGAAATTTTGGCAAAAACTTTAGAAAGTTTTTGCCATTTAATTTGCATCGATATTACATGGGAACTGATTATTGTGGATAATGCCGGAGATCCGGCAACCTGTCAGGTTATCAGGCATTATGAAGCGTCTTTGCCGATCTTTTTTTTGACGGAAAAAAAAAGGGGGAAGAATAACGCCTTGAATGCAGCTTTATCGCATGCTTCAGGTAAGGTGTACATTTTTACAGATGACGATATCATTGCCGACCCACATTGGATTGAATCAATTTGGCAAGGGACACTTCGTTGGCCGGAGTATAATGTTTTTGGTGGGAGAATTTTGCCGGCATGGCCTGCCGATAAGAAACCTGAATTCATTGAAAAAGGTGATTGTTTTTTTTACGGAGCCTATGCGATTGCAGACTGGGATATTCCTGAAGGATGCTATACGGTCAGGAATGTTTATGGGGCCAATATGGCAGTGAGGGCAAAGCTTTTCAGCAATGGAGTTAAGTTTAATCCCAAAATTGGTCCTGAAATCGGAAAACAATATGTCATGGGGAGTGAAACCGAGTTTCTCCTACGCATGGAAAAAGCCGGGAATAAAGCCGTTTGGCTACCAGGTGCCCTGGTTTATCACCAAATTAGAGAAGACCAGATAAATTGTAAATGGTTATTAAACAGGGCTTTTAAAAATGGTAAATCCAAAGGAGAACTGCACGATTTTTCTGATGAATATGCTTTAATTTGCGGCGTTCCAAGATACCTTTTCAGGCAGACTCTGGAGTGTTTGTTCCAGTATATCAGGGCTAAAATTACTGGTAATGAAAAAAAAATAATCAAAAAAGGTATTCAGTTTTGGTTTACTTTTGGAAAAACTTACCAAATGCTTGTCGGGAGATCGAGCAAAGTATAGTGCAATATAAAAAGATAGCATTCAGCCCGCATAAAGGTTTTTAACGATTGTAATTCAAAGGTTATAAATGAAAATATTAATCGAGTTGGATACAAATGATACAAAAATAGGGGCTGTTAATGATGTTTTAGATCTGGCAAGATATTCAAAGCAATTTGGACTAGAATATTACCTTTCCGGGCCTTTGAATGATGAACTGAAAAGTGCTGCTAAAAGTTGCGGCATGGGATTGGTGCCGTTTCATAGTTTGCAAATATCAAAACGCCGTTTTTTGTCATTTACTTTGAATGTCGTCAAGTGGATATTCATCATTAAGAAAATCGGCCCGGACATAATTCATTTGAATTATGTCTCATGGGGCCCTTCCCTCGGTCTGGCGGCTTATTTGTGTGGTATCCCGGTAGTGGCCAGAGCCGGAGGATCTTATAATAAAAAGAACCTGACACATAGATGGGTCGCCAGATATGTTGCAAACTGTGTTCAGCAAGGTGAATCTCTCAGCCGCTCTGCCATAGCTGATAAAGTCGTTGTTGCAGGGGACCTTATTAATATTGAAAGATTTAACAATATTGGAACACCTGTCGAACCGTATCCGAAAAAGACTGAAGGTGTCATAAGGTTTTTATTCCTTGGCCAACTGGTTGAAAGAAAAGGGATAGATATTTTAATAGAAGCATTTAATAATGTGTCGCAAAACAGTGAACTGCTATTGGTCGGTGGTGATTGGGATAATCCCGGTTTTCCTCAAAAAATAAAAAAAATGATCCATGATTACAATTTAGCTGACAGAGTAAATTGTCTTAATCACAGAGACGATGCAATGGCTATTATGAGGGACTGTGATGTTTTTGTTTTACCGTCACTTTCTGAAGCTCGCCCCCGCAGTATTATAGAAGCAATGTTGATGGGCAAATGTGTCCTGGCTACTAAAGTTGGAGGGATCCCCACCTTAATACAAGATGGAGAAACAGGGTTATTAGTGAATGCAAAAGATAGCCGTTCTCTTGCTGATGCTATGGAAAAATTGATAATTGATAAAGATTTTCGTTATATTTTGTCTGCTAAAGCTCAAAAATATGCCTTGAAGACTTTTGACCCGGTTAAAACAGCAAAAAATTATTATAATATGTATGTTGATGTTTTAAATGAAAAAAAATTATGAAGACATCCTTTCAATAGAGTTGGATTGGTTTTAAATAATCGATGAGGACGGAAAAATGTACGTAACTATCGCGATTTGTACCTATAATAGGGCGAATCTTTTGGCACAAACATTGGAGTCATTCCTCAGTTTAAAAATTCCTGAAGGTGTTGGGTATCATTTTTTGATTATTAATAACAATTCCTCTGACAACACTGAAGAAATAATAAAAAATTATTCAAAAAAACTCCCATTGGAAAATTATATCGAAAAACAACCAGGTTCAGCCAATGCAAGAAATGCGGTTTTGGACCATGCTCGTGGCGATTATGTCCTTTGCACGGATGACGATGTTCAAGTCGACGAAAATTTTTTTACATCATTCGTAGAATGTACTAAAAAATATCCGAAACATGTTGTATATGGTGGTGCAATAGAACCTTGGTTTGAAGCCGAACCTGATTCAGACTTGGGGAAAGCTTTTCCTTTGCTATCTGATGGATTTACACCACAAGGCAAAAATATTCCTTCCGGTCCATGCCTTAAAGATGTGATTATTTATGGTGTAAATATGGGGTTTAAATTATCCGCAACACAAGGGATCCGATATGACACTGCATTAGGAACATCAGGTAAAAATTATGGATGTTTAGAAGATACTGATTTTGTTAACAGGCTGAATGAAAAACATGGGTGTCAAAGTGTGTGGTGCCCAAATATGAAAGTCAGACATTTTATCCCTGTTGAAAGAATGACGGAAAAATACTTAACCAAGCTGTATACAGACAGGACGGCAAGTCATTTCCGTAAAAACGGCTTGCCTGTTGGGCGAGGTTTCAATGGGGTGCCGCTCTGGGCCTTACGATTGTTGGTTACGAATTATTTTCAATATATTTTTTTTAAGATTATTGGTTCAAAATATAAATCTTTATATCATCTAAGTGAATATGCAAAAGCGTTGGGGATAATAAAGTCAATGGAAAATCCGGATTATTGATAATCTCTTTACATATGGAAGTTTCTAACCAAATACAACGGATTTTATCAGCATTTTTTTTGACGGATGCCCAAATAGTTAGGGTTCAATATTTTAATTTGAATTACAAAAATAAAGATGTGGCCGTCCAGGAAGAGGTTGCACTTTTAAACAACCATCTCAGTTCAACCATAGTTGAATCAAACATTGTAGTGGTAATAGATAACCAGGCAAAGCGTCAAGGTTTGAAAGAGATAAAAAAAATTATTAATAAGACAAATATAGATCATCTTTCGGGCTTAGCTATTTTTTGCGATAGTGTGGAAAAAAAATCAATTATAAGGTTAATAAATGAGCTGAAAAGATTTAAAATAAGTGTTTTTGGCGTCAATCCCGATTACTATTTTTCCTTGGTTCCGGTTGATTCAAAAAACAGAAAAAATATTGAAAAATATATATTCAGCTTAACCTCTGACTCGTCATGGATAGGAAAAACCAAAAAGGCGATAAAACGATTTCTGATTTCTTGCGGCCTTTCAGAAGGATTGTATGAATATTTTGTGATTATAGCTGTTCCGGAAATGAAATGTCTATCAAGCAATATTTAAAAAAAAACTGGAAGGATTTTTTTAAAGAAGAGGCGCCGGATGATTTTGATTGTGTGCTATTGTCTTCCTGCCTCGAAGAATATGGCAATGATTTGATATTAATTTTCTTGGACCGGCTTCATTATCCAAAGTATATCATGAAAATGTGTAGAACCCCGGAATATGGTTTTAAAATTGAACGAGAATACAACGGGTTGTTGCACTTATCAAAAAACGCCTTCCTAAGAAAATATATACCCTACCCATACAAAATAGGAACATTTAATGGATCATCTTTTGTAATTCAAGGTGGCATCATGGGGAAAAGTCTGCACGAAATACTCAGACACAAGGGATATACCTCATATACTAAAAAACTGATAAACCAATCCATTGACTTGTTGGTAAAAATTAATTTGGCTAATATTATTAGTGAAACTGGCTGCGATATTACGAGTGTTAATGTTATTGATACCTTAAGAAAACAGAATGACTTTATCCGGCAGGCCGGATTATCATATTCTGACCTTGAGCCGTTCTTGGAGCAGAATGATGAGGTTGACGGCGGTCGATATTTTTTCACCCATGGAGATTTTTGGGGAGCTAATATATTAATCAACCCTTCTTCCAATGAGGTTTCCGGTATAATTGACTGGGAATTTTCGAATACCTGTTCAAAGAATCCGATGGATATTATTTGGTTTATTTTAAATATACTTTTCGCTATAAACACCAAAAAATCCGCATACAGTTCGTTCAGCTCGATAATAATACATTCATTATCCATACCCGGATCACTTGATTTGATACGAGACTGTTTTAAAAGATATGCCAATCAAATAGGGATTAAAGATTTAAATTGTGGAAAGTTATTGATATGTACCCTTATTGAAATGAGTTTTAGGGAAATATTAACGTATGGCAAATCAAATAAAATGGATAAGGAATGTCTATCATTATTAAGGTTTTTTATTGCAGACAAACATATTATTCCTGCCGTTAATAGTCATGAAAATTATAGACTCACTGACAAAAATAAAAAGCAGGCATTGAAGCGTGGGTGAATTATTTCTCATTGCGCTTATTTTTTCCACCGGTATGGCATCGCTGGTGCGGCCATGGATTGGTATTTGCGCTTATTATCTACTTGCCATTCTTGGTCCCCAATATATTTGGTGGTGGAATTTTGAAGGACTCCGAGTTTCCCTTATAGTTGCTTTGTGTACTTTAGGGGGTATAGGACTTCAAATCCTGAAACAAACCTATGATTTCAGTTTTTTCTTTACCAAACAAAATTTATGGTTGGGATTTCTCTGGCTCTGCATCACCTGCTCCTATTTTTTTGGTCCTTATGTCCCATTTTTTGCCTCATCCGGGTTGGGCCCCGATCAACTTTTTTCCATAACCAACACAATTTTTCTTTTTTATTTTTGTGCTGTATTAGAAATGAATGAAACTCGGAAACTGCATTATCTTGTTATTGTATTTGTTGTTTCCATAATCTATTTGACCTATTGGGCAAATAACCAGTATTTTTCACAAAACTGGGCACAATTTAACGCCGGGCGGCTCATGGGGCCTCAGGACATCCGCGGCGGAGGCATATATGGTGATGAAAATGCCTTTGCCATGTTGTTTGTGACGGGCTCATCTTTTATCTATTATCTGGGATGGAAAATTAATAAAAAATGGCTGCGTTGGGGGCTTTGGGCTGTCATTCCGCTAAGCTGGCACGCCATCTTTTTAACCGGATCCAGAGGAGGTCTTGTCGGTCTTGTTGTTGTTGTTTTATGTGTCCTTCTCTTATCCAACAGGAAACTGTTTGCATTGCCTATGTTGCTATTTTTTGTTGGTTTTTATCAGTGGCAGGGTGGTGATACTATGACTGAGAGAAGCCAGATCATAGTTAATTACGGGGAAGATAACTCTGCTGGAGATCGTCTTACTGCATGGGCCGGTGGATTAAGAATGATAGTTGATCGTCCGTTGGTAGGCGTCGGTCTGGGTTCATTTATTACTGCACTGCCCGCCTACTATGAAAGCAGACCCATGGTTGCTCACAATACTTTTATTCAGTTTGCCGCCGAATCCGGGGTAGGTGCAGGGTTAGCTTATATAATGGTTGTCAGCCTGTTTTATATTCATTCAAAAAGAATTCGTCGCTGGTGCCGCCGTTTTTCTGAAGATGAAGAGCTTCAGAGGATTGATTTATATAACAAGGCAAGCACGGTTTCTTTTACTGGGTTGATCGTATGTTCACTTTTTTTAAGTTTGAATATCTATGAACTATTTTTTGTTTTGTTGCTGTTTAACAATGCGTTATATCAGATTTGCATCAGCAAATTAAATTTAAAAGCAGAAAACCTCTGAGGAATCTATGTGGTATCGTTTGAAATATTCGATTGTTTTCCTATTGTTCATTTTATTTTCAGTTTTAACAGGAGCCTCTTTTTCCCTTGCAGATACGGTAGTTGTTTCTAATGTCAAAGAACTCATAGGCACTGCAAAGCTGAACAATAAAGGGAACCTTACTGTGTTGATAAATGACGGTGTTTATCAACTCACCAAACGAATCGACATTACAGGAAATCAGGTAACTTATAAAGGTGTTTCAGGAAACCGCGAGGCCGTTGTCATCAGAGGTAATGGCCCTGACGGAAGTATTGATAACATTTTCAGTATAAAGGGAGATAATGTTTATATTGAAAATCTCAAGATAGGTGAAGTCAAAAGGCATGCCATCCAGATCCACGGTGAAAACAGTGTTGATAAGGTTCTTATCCGGAATGTTCATTTTTATGACACTGGTGAGCAAATGCTCAAAGGCTCTTTTGATAAAAAAAAGCCAAAGAATTTTATCAGTAACGGTCTGGTGGAAAATTGCCTGTTTGAGTTTACCAAAGGCAAGGCATTTCAATTCTATACCGGTGGCATAGACGTCCATCATGGTGAAAACTGGGTTATTAAAAATAATGTTTTTAAAAACATTAGAAACCCCGGAGAAAAGCTGACAGAAGGTGCTATCCATTTCTGGAATCAGTCCCGAAATATTAATGTTCTTGGCAATAGGATTATCAATTGTGACAGAGGCATTATGTTCGGACTTGATGATTCACCTTTCTATGTCGGTCTTATCATGAATAATTTTATTCATGTTGTTGATGATACAGGTATTTACCTGTGCAATGCATCCGATGTAAAAGTATTGAACAACAGCATTTTTATAGATTCCAAATATCCCAATGCCATTGAGTATCGTTTTAAAAATACAATCAATGCGATTATCGCCAACAATTTAACCAACAGGGCGATTCAGCCACGGGATGGCGGATCTGCGCAGGTGATGAATAATGTTGTTTCTGCCAAGGCCCATTGGTTTGTCAATTCCAAAGAGGGTGATCTCCATCTTGATGAAAAAATTGACAGTGTCCAGGGCAAGGGGATTGTTTTCCCGGAGGTTGTCAAGGACATTGATGAAGATATCCGTAAGCCCGGCGCGTTTGATATTGGAGCAGATGAAAATAACACTATTAGGTATAAACCCATTGAACGGCTTGTGTTATCTTCTGATAAATCATCCATTTGGAGCGATGGATTTCAGTTTGTTGCCTTTCAGGTTCAGGCAGTTTACAAAGACGGTAAAGAAAAGAGTATTGACCCGGATCAGATAGAATGTGTTAATGAGAAGGTTAAATCCATTGATGCAGGCAATCCGGTTTTTTCATTTGATAGACCTGGGACGTATCGTTTTCGTGCAAAGCTAAATGGGATTGACAGCAATACCATTGATGTCCTTGTGTACGATATTCTTGAAAAACAGGTATCCGATTTAAACGTATGGCAGGTAGAAGGCCAGACCTTTCTGACTTTTGGAATGATAAGTGATTATATCCTCACACAGGAAATAACCTATGGAGAATATTTTAAAAAAAAGAAACAGATCAAAACACAGATTAAATATAATATCTATCGTTCAAAGGATATAATTAAAAATATTAACGGATTAACCCCTATAGCGTCTGTGGATTCTTTCACAGGCTGGAATGATAGTTTTTATGGAATTAATACTAACAGTGACAGGTATTCCGGTAAAAAAGTGATCCGTTATACGGTCAAACCTGATAAAGGTTGTCTTGACAGTGGAAGAGGACTTTTTGTATTCAGTCCGGCTGACGAGGGGAATTTTTATTATGCTGTAACAACAGAAATCAAGGGTCGTGAAAACAAGGATGTCATTATCGGGCAAAATTCAATGGAAATTCCGGTTAAAGAAACAAAAGGTCCGGGTTCGCCCATACTCCAACGGGTTGAATCTCCCAAAACCTTTCAATATATTAAGAAGCCCAAATTATATTTTTATACAAAATGGGAATCCCCTCCAAACTCCAGCAGGAATTCTCAGCCCCTTGATTATCTTGTGGCCATACCTGAAAATCTGAAAAAACCAGCGCCGGTTGGAATTCACTTGCATTCTTGGGGCGGTAATTTGCTGGATGGCTATGCTTGGTGGAATAATGCAGAAAAAGGGGCTATTCTGTTAGCCACAAACCAATATCCTTATGACTGGTGGACAGGATACCATGAGAGCCTGTTTTCAAAAGATCCCCCCCGTTCAAAAAAGGATTGGCAAAATGGCGTTGTAAGGCCTTATACAATCAACCGGTTGTTTTCATTTCTGGAATATCTGGATAAAAAGTCCGATTGGCCCATTGACACGAGCCGAACCTTTACAGCCGGTTCATCCATGGGGGGGTCAGGAAGCCTGATGATGGCCATTCGCTATCCGGAAAGGGTTGCCTGGTCAAGGTCCTGGGTGGGTGTTCATATTCCGGACAAATCACCTCAATTTAAAAGCTCTTACATGAAGGTCTGGGGCGACCCTGAATTCAACGTTAAATTTGAAGATGGTACACCGGTATGGGACTATTACAATAATGCAAAATATTTATATGAAAACCCGAAAAAAGAAATCGGGTTTCTGACCTTTTGCAATGGAAAAAATGATGGGGCTATTGGCTGGGCCCAGGCTGTTGAATTTTTAAAAGCACTCCAGGACACCAGACGCCCTCATTTGTTCATCTGGGGGCAAGGTAGGCACGGCCAACGAACTGTTATGCCGGGTAACGGCAGTGAGCGCGTCATGCCGCTGGATATCAGAACTGATATGGTTCTGCCTGCTTTTACACATTGCAGCCTCGATAACAATCCGGGTAATGGTGATCCAAATGATGGCGATCCTTCCGGCCAGATTAACCAATGGCTTTTCTGGGAAGATAAATCAATCGTTGATGAACAGGATCGATTTGAAATTACTGTTGCCCTGATGGAGAAGGCCCCTGCGCCTGAGTGTACTGTCGACATAACGCCTCGCAGGGTTCAGAAGTTTCTTTTTGCTTCAGGCAGAAAATTATTCTGGAAAAACACCAGCAACAATGGCGCTGAATCACAAAAGGGTGCAGTTACAGTTGATGAGTACGGATTGATCACGTTGAAAAAAATAGTGGTATCAAAAAATAAAAATCACATCATAGTTATAAAAGACCTGATTTAAGAACAGGCGAAATGTAATGAATCAGGATATTGAAGCAATTGTAGAATTATTACAAAAAAAAAATAAAATCCCTAAAGGGAGTTTTAGAATTTCTTCTAAAATTTTTCCTGCTTCTTTTGTATATAGAATCGAAATCGATGAGTTTATATTCTATATAAAAAAAATAAAGCCTCGTTTTTCAACTGTCGTTGATAACTCGGTTTTAATAACCCAATTATCATCTGAATTCGACGCTTTAACTAAATTTCATCGTTTGTTTAAAGATTATACCAATTTCAATGTTCCAAAACCGATATATCTCTATAAAGAAGAGCTTATTATCGCAACAGAAGAGGTCAAAGGGGAGTCTGTTATAGAACTTTTTTGTAAATTTGGGCATCGATTCAAGCAAAAAACCTCCAGACCTTTACAAGTCAGTAAGCAGATAGGTGAGTTTTTATCAATTCTACATAATTTCGAAACCTATCCATTTCTGGAGAAAGATCTTGATGATACATTAGCATATATAAATAAGCGTCTTTGGGATGGGGCCTTTAATCAGAGACAGGAAGAAAAAATATCAACATATCTTGAAAGCCTCTATGAGAGTATAAAATCTGATATAAAAAGACAATATACTAAATGCCTTATTCATTCTGATTTTACTCCCATGAACATTCTTTATGACAAGAATAGAATTAATGTTCTGGATTTTGCAAACCATCGGATAGATCATCCATATAATGACTTGATCTATTTTAAATTGATGATAGAGGGTCAATTTTTTAACCGGATTAAATACAAAAAATATAGAGTTAATGAACTTTTAAAGGCATTCTCAAATGGATACGGAATTGATTTTCATCTCATTTCTAAGGAAAAAATTTATCAATTAGTGTTAATTAAAATATTATCCATCTTTTTAAAAACATATAGTATCAGAAAAAATATCCCTATAATTTATGAAATGAATTTTAGAACAGCAATTGAGATTAAAAATAAAATAGTCAATCTGTTAGATTTGTACTTGATAAAAAGGAAAATTTTAAAGATAGCTGCCCAATCAATTTGCAGTGATTAAAAAAAATGCCTTCTTGAAGGATTATAATGGAAAGGAACTAAATGGTGGTGGATATAGATAGAAAAAAAATTGAATCAATAATTTGTATCTGCATTAATAATTTAAATAGAGCCTTGGTTGATGCAGAAAAGATTTCCATAGAACGGGATAATATTTTTTTTGGTGAAGGCAGTTTGCTGGATTCCATGGGGCTTTTGAATTTACTTATAGATCTTGAAGAACATCTGGATGATCAAGGTATCTGTATAACGATTCTGGATGATCATGCCCTTTCCCAGAAAAACAGCCCCTTTAGAACTATTTCGACCCTTGCAGACTATATCTACAGGAAGATGCAAAATGAAATCTGACAAGCCGGTCATGCTCATCACCGGAACCAGCAGGGGGATTGGAAGATATCTGGCAGAATATTATCTTGAAAAAGGGTGGTCGGTATTCGGTTGTGCAAGGCAGGAATCCGGATTGGATCATGAAAATTTTACATCCTTTACAGTGGATCTTTCCGACGAAAGCCATATTGATCAAATGTTTTCGGAATTAAAAAATCATACCCGGAGGATTGACGCCGTAATCAATAACGCAGGGATTGCGAGCATGAATCTTTTAAATCTGACACCCTATGCTACGGCTCAAAAAATTTTTTCAGTGAATGTTCTGGGGACGTTTTCAATTCTCCAGAAATCCGTCCGGTTTTTAAAAAAATCCGACACTCCGAGAATTGTAAATTTTTCGACTGTTGCCGTACCGTTGCGGTTGTCTGGCGAAAGTCTTTATGCTGCTTCCAAAAGCGCTGTGGAAACCATGACCCGTATCCTTGCAAAGGAACTTTCCGCCATGAATATCACTTGTAATTCAGTGGGGCCTGCGCCAATCCGGACAGACCTGATAAAAGGGGTGGGGGATGAGAAAATCGCTGCTTTGCTCAAACAGATGGCCATTCACCGTCTTGCGGAATTTAAGGATGTTTCCAATGTCATCGACTTTTTTTTATCCCCTGCCTCCGATATGGTAACGGGTCAGATTGTTTATCTGGGCGGGGTTGGGTGATTCGATGAATTCTTTTTTTGATCTGCTGAAAACATTTTCGGGCAAGCCCTGTATGGTGTTTGAAAACAGGATGTTCAACTACGAAGAATTGGTGAAACAGACCCTTCTATATGAAAGCCGAATCAAGGGTAAAATTCCATGTGGCTGTGTGGTCGGCGCTCTGGTGGATTATTCCTTTTCCTGTGTAGCGCTATTTCTGGCCCTGGCTTTGAACAGGAACATCATTATTCCCCTTTCAAAGGATGCGATACAGAAACATAAAGACTATATAGACATCGGCAAGGCTCGATACCTGATATCCATTGACGGCGAAGGGAAGCTTGATTGGTCTGAAGTATCGGCTCTACCCAATGATAATGAACTTTACAGGGAGTTGTTGTCAAAAAATCATGCGGGGCTGGTACTGTTTTCATCGGGCAGCAGTGGCCCGCCAAAAGGAATTGTCCATGATCTGGAAACGCTTTCAAGCGCTTATAAAATTTCCGGTAAAGCCTATCGCACCTTGATATTTTTACAGATGGACCATATCGGGGGAGTCAATACCCTTCTTTATAATTTGAGAAACCAAGGGGTTATCATTATCCCCAATTCACGAATGCCGGAAGATGTCTGCAAATGTATAGAAAAAAATCGGGTGGAGCTTTTGCCGACTTCCCCGACTTTTTTAAATCTGATGATTCTTTCTGAAATGACCTCCCGGTATGATCTCTCAAGTTTAAAGCTGATCACCTATGGCACGGAACCCATGCCGGAAGGGACATTGAAACGGATACGGGAGATTCTTCCCGATGTCCGGTTCAAGCAGACCTACGGTCTTTCCGAAACCGGTATCCTGAATACAAAATCCAGGGAGGATGGGTCTTTATGGGTAAAAGTCGGCGGAGATGGATTTGATATAAAGATCAGGGACAATAAGCTTTGGATCAAGTCTAAATATTCCATGATCGGTTATCTGAATGCAGATAGCCCCTTTGAAGCGGACGGATATATCAACACCGGTGATGTGGTTGAAATAGACGGGGATTGGGTAAAAATCCTGGGCAGGGAAAGTGAACTCATCAATGTGGGCGGCAATAAGGTCTTTCCGGCTGAGGTGGAGTCTGTCTTGCAGAAAATGCCGGAGATTGAGGATGTAGTGGTCTATGGTTTGCCCAACCCTCTGACCGGCCAGATGGTTGCCACAATTGTCAAAACAAAAGCAGAAACGGAACTATCCGATTTTAAAGTCAGGATGAGAGCTTTCTGCAAAACCCGACTGGAGCCTTATAAAATTCCTGTCAAGGTTGCGATGTCTGATGAAAACCTTTATTCAGAGAGATTTAAAAAGAAAAGGAATATAAAAAGTGAGAAATTTTCTTAAAAATCTGATTTTTTATGTTTCTTTCTTTATTGTATTTCCATCGGGTTTTATTGTTAACCTTGAAAAACGGGTAAACAGGCATGCAGAGTTCTGGTTTTCTATTTTCGCTCAGTTCTGGGCATTGATGCCCGGATTGCCCGGTTGTTATCTCAGGGCTGCATTTTACCGGCAGGTGTTGGATTATTGCGATAAAGAGTGCTATATCGGCTTTGGTACTATATGCACCCATCGGGATGTGAGGATTGAAAAACACGTCTATATCGGACCCTATTCAATGATCGGGTCTTCCTGGATTAAAGAAAGCAGTCTCGTTGGCACACGGGTCAGTATCCTCAGCGGCAAAACCCAGCATGAGATGGGCGAAGATGGTAATTGGACCCCATTTAATCCTGAAAAAAAGATTCAGGTCAGCATCGGGCCCAGGGCCTGGCTAGGGGAAGGAGTGATATTGATGGCCGATGTAGGGGAATCTTGCCTGATCGGCTCCGGTGCGGTTGTTTCAAGCAAAGTCCCGGCTGGAATCGTAGGCGCAGGCAATCCGTTCCGGGCCATTCGGAAGGTGATGGATGCATAAACACATTCCATTAATCGATTGGTTCAAGGCCGTGGGTATTTTTTTGATTGTATTCGGGCATCTTGACGGCGATTTAACCAATATCATGACTTCGCCCATCAGGCTTAAGCAGCTCGGGGTTGTGCTGTTTGTGTTTATCATGGGGTGGCAATTGAGTCAGGATAAAAGAGAAATTAAGCTTATCCTTTTTAACCGGCTTTTCAAAATTTTATTTTGGAGCATCGGTTTTGCAATTTTCATGAGTATTCTGGGGATTATCTTTGAGGGTAAGATTTATAGAAGCAATTATATGCCGTTTTTTGCCGGGGTTAATGTTTTGTTTGATTATTTTCCGGCCAATCCTACGACATGGTTTATCGGAACTTATATTCATATCGTTATTCTTTGGGCAATCATATTTAATAAGATCAAAATTTCAAAAAAACTGATTGCCTTCAGCCTGGTTTCTGAAATTCTTATCCGGGGTTTTTTGATGAACTATGGGTTGTTGCGTTCTTATATGCTGTTTTTTAACTGGCAGACCGTTTTTCTTCTGGGGATGCATTGTGGGGAACAAGAGAATAGCAACTACAAGTCTGGTTTTGGTGTGTCTGTTTTATTGTATGGCGCCTTTATTTTTTTCTGGGCGATAGGGGTTTCCTTTATTGATATGCTAAAGGATTTTCCGTTTCGGTTAGTTCAGATTGGGAATATTGATTTAAATTTTATGGCCACCTCTATTCTGATCAGCATGGTTTATACAGGTCACGCCTTTCTTTTTTATCATTTTTCCAGACACCTTCCGGATAATAAAGTGATCGGTTTTTTTGCACGGAATTCATTGTTCATTTTTTTGGCCCACATGCCGCTCTGGTATTTTATTGCGCCTTATATGAAAGCAATGATTGCTTTCCATCCAATGAGAATTCTGGCGGATCTTGCCATCCTTTATATCGGCATCGGTCTTGTTTCATCCATGCTTCTTAGGTTCATTCCAGCAGATCGAGTTAAATCCATTCTTTATCATCAGGTTTTTTTCAGAAATGAAACGCCTGTGTCTTAGTTTATCCCTCCTTATTTTTTTCTTAATTTTCCCTTCTTTTGTTTTTTCCGGTTCCGTTATCCTGAAAGCCACGGCTGATATCTGGCTGTCCGACGCTAACGAGGCTGAAAGAAATTCCAGCAGCGGTAAAGCAAAACAATTTAAACTCAAATCCATCCAGGAAATGGCGGTGATCCGGTTTGATACGTCACCCATTACCGGATTTGAAATCAAATCTGCCCGTCTCTTTTTTTATCCGGCAAAAAACCGGGAGCTTTTAAAATATATCCGGGTTTCAACTGTCACCCGGACCTGGGAAGAGGGGAACAGTAAAAAGGCCTATGGCAAAGCAGATGGGGCCACCTATAATTTTGCTGATTCCAATACCCGTAAGCCCTGGGCATGGGAAGGATCTCAATTTTGTGATGTGTCCTTTGGGTCCGGCAATTCCATCACGGCTTGGGATAAGGTTCGGTTTGAACCGGCCGGATGGGTCAGCGTCAAGGTTGAACCTGATGTGGTTTATGCCATGACAATTGGCGCAAGCGACGGACTGGCCCTACAGGAAGGGGGAAGCCCGGCTTTATATAATCATTTCATATATTCAGTTGAATCCGGGGATAAAGCACCGTATTTGATGGTAGAGACCGGGAGTCGGAAGCTTTCGGAAAACATTTGGAAAGCGGCTGAGAATCAAGAAGTGATCGTTTCTCCAGGAATGACAAAAATAGACCCCATGCTGGATCTGAATCAGATACGGTCGACCCCGCTGATTTTTTCCGGGATGAAAGGGGAGTGTCTGGATTTCCAGTTCAGCATGGAGGACCCGGAAGATGAACTCCGAATCTTTTTTGAGGGTCTGGACCCTGTTATGTCGGCGGAGACTTTTAAGATCTGGTACAGCCGGACTGAGGCGGGAAAATGGCAGTCCGCTTATTTGATCCCGATAAATACGGGGGAGTGGGTTAAAACCGGTAACGATAATCGTATCAAAGGGAAAAAGAACCAATCGTTTTATCTGGACCTGTATGTGAAAAAAGAGGCTACGCCTGGGACCTATGACGGATATTTCTGTGTGGAGTACGGGAAAAACGGAAAGATTCACAAGATACCGCTGCAAGTTACAGTATATGATGCTGTCATGCCTGACCGGCTTTCCTTTCGGCCGGAGATGAACGGGTATCGGATTCCTGAGAATGTGCATGATTATTACAGGCTTGCCCATAAAAACAGGTGTACTGCCAATTTTTGGGCATTCCGGCCGGGTTTGAAAATGGTTTTCGGCCGAGTCCTGGTGGACTGGGAAGGATATGACAAGCTGGCAGGTCCGCTGCTTTCCGGCGAAGCGTTTAAGGACAACCCGAGAAAGCAGGTTCCGGTGGAATGTATGTATCTACCCTTTATTGACAACTGGCCCACTGAACTGACTAAGGAGAATTACCGGTATTACGGCCACTGGCCGGGAAAAGGAGAAAGCCGGACATTCATTGATGACCATTATCTCAAGTCGGAACCCATTGAAAAGGCTCTAAGCGAGGAATACAAAAACAATTTCCTGTCGGTTCAGAAGCAGTTTTTTGATCATTTCCGGGAAAAGGGCTGGAACCGGACGGAAATGCAGTTTTTTTTCGGTGGTAAAAACACCCATCGGATCGATTATGGGGTCAATATGTGGTGGACCACGGATGAGCCTTATCACTGGGAAGACTGGCTGGCGCTCAGGTTTTTTAATCAATTGTGGACCTGCGGGAAAGAAGACCAAAAGCCTTCCGGCAATTTTATCTCCCGTGCTGATATCTCACGTCCCCAATGGCAGGGCCGGACCCTGGCGGGCGTGGTGGACAAAATCTATTATGGCGGGTTTGAAGACCCGGCCTTTGTCCGGCGATGCCAAAATATTGCCAAAGATACCGGCGTTTCGGTTTATGCCTATGGAAATGCGGGCAGGCATGATGAATCCCCTGTCAAGACTTTTTCAAAGGTGGTTCAGGCTTGGCTGAATGGCGCAGAAGGTTTTCTGCCCTGGCAGACCATCGGCACTGAAGCCTCACTGGATCAGCAGGAGGGCTGTGAAGGCAATGCCATTTTTGTACCGGGCCGAAGGCTTGGTCAAGCTGTGGTCGGCGATATGAGGCTTAAGGCATTCCGTAATGCAGAGCAGTTGATTGAATATCTTGTTCTGTTGAAGAATCGTCAGGGCCTGACAAGGGATCAGATCAAATCCGATCTGGCCGGGTCGTTGCAAAATTCGGACGCAGCGCAGATCGAGGAGTTGAAAAAAACCATAATGGATAAATTGGGGCACTAATTCAATGAAAATACACATTAAAAATCCATCTCATATCAACCGCATAAATGAACCGCTTTCCTTTGGTATCCCACTGCCGGAAGGTTGGTTGACGAATGTCGGTCACTTAGCCCTGATCTGTGATCATGGAAGGGGGCTTGCCTATGGCAGCAAAACCCTGGCAAGCTGGAAGGACGGTTCCATTAAATGGCTGTTGCTGGATATACAGGTGTCATTGGGAGGCGGGGAGATTCTGGATATAGAGATCTGTAATAATGAATCAGAGACAATGACAGAAAAACTCTCGGCAACAGAAAGCCCGGTTGATCCAAAGGCATTTCAGATCCAGTACCGGGAAGGCCGGATGGTGATAACATCCGGGATGCTTGAAACTGTTGTTAATATGCAGGGGTATTTTGAACCCTTTCGCCGGGCCGTTTATGGAAAAAAAGAGGTGTTCGGGCCCGGTGCCGCCCGGATTGTGCTGGAGGATGCCTCGGGTGAGCATTGGCAACCGTTCATCAGCCGGTCATTCATTGAGCATGATTCCCGCTTAAGAAAAACCCTATTCAGTTCCGGCAGGTTTAAAAACGATCATAGGTCCCACTTTATAGAGTTCTTCTGTAGGACACATTTTTTTTGCGATACTTCTTTTGTAAAATTTGAATTTACCATCCTGAACAGCAAGCCGGCTGTTCATCAGGGGGGGGCATGGGATCTTGGGGATGAACATTCGTTTTTCTTTAAAAACCTGGAGTTTGAGTTTAATACTGAAGCTATCGCCCCTGAAAAAATATTTTACAGTCCTGAGTTGGCCGGGAGTCCGATACAGGATTGTGAGGTTTTTAATGTCGGCATTTATCAGGATTCTTCCGGCCATGAAAACTGGCAATCTAAAAACCATATGAATAAAGATGGGAAAATCCCTTTCCGCTTTAAGGGGTATCAGGTTTATCAAGAAGGCAGGGTTATTGCGTCGGGCGACCATGCAATGCCGCTTATGGGGATGGCAGGTGGGGATATTTCAGTTTGCACCTGTGTGGAAAATTTCTGGCAGAATTTTCCAAAAGCCATTGAGGTTTCGGACACCTCTCTGATGATCCGGCTGTTTCCCCGGCAGTTTAATGATGTATTTGAACTGCAGCCGGGTGAACAGAAAACCCACACCATTTATCTGGAATTTGGCCAAGGAACGTCAGATCACCTTCGTTCCCCGACATTTGTGGATGATCCTTTAATCCCGGAAATATCCTGTGAGGATTATTACCAGGCCATGACAGGTCCCCGGCCGGTACCGGCCGGATGGGCGACAAAGAACGAAGAGTTACCTCACTATGACCGTATACTGGCGGATTTTATTAGTGAAGACGCCGGATATTATAGAAAAAATATTCAGATTGATGAATTCGGGTGGCGGAATTTCGGTGATATATATGCAGATCATGAAGCTGTTTTTGCTCCGGAAGGTCAGGATTTCATCTCTCATTACAACAACCAGTATGATGTCATTAAAGGGGTACTGTTTCAGTTCATGCGCACCGGAAAAAGGGAATGGTTCCGGCTTGCACAACAGCTTGCAGATCATGTTGTGGATGTTGATATTTACCACACGCAGGAGGACAAATATCAGTATAATGGAGGACTTTTCTGGCATACGGACCATCATCTGGATGCTCACACATCCACCCACCGGACCATATCCAGGAGGCACCGTCGGTTCAAGCCGGAAGGTGCTTTCGGCGGAGGGCCTTATCCGGAACATAATTACGCCACCGGGCTGCTGTATCTTTACTGGATGACAGGACACCCCAAATACAGAGATGCTGTGGTTCAGTTGTCAGACTACATTGTCAATTGGCTTGAAGGGCCGGACACCTTGTCTGAACTGACATTTCAAACAATTAGAGACCTGGCCAAAAAGATAAAATCCTTAAAAGGGTCCAGTGCGCCCCGGATTTATGTTTTTGACGGCCCCTGCCGGGCCAGCGGAAACAGCCTGAATACTCTTCTGGACGGCTGGCTTCTGACCCATGACGCTCGCTACCTGAACCATGCTGAAAGCCTTATTACCATGGCGGTTCATCCGGATGACGACCCGGATGCCATGGATCTTCTCAATGCGGAGACCCGGTGGTTTTATACCGTGTTTCTTCAGGCTTTGGGGAGGTATCTGGATATCAAATCGGCTTTTGGGCAGATAGATGCTGCGTTTCATTACGGTCGGTGCGTTCTCATCCATTATGCTGAATGGATGCTGAAAAATGAATACCCTTATCTTGAAAAACCTGAGATTCTGGAATTTCCAAATGAAACCTGGGCCGCCCAGGATTTGAGAAAAAGTGATATTTTTGCTGTGGCCTCGTTTTATGCAGGTGACAGGTTGAGGAAAAAATTTGAAGAAAAGAGCCATTTTTTCTTTGAACATTCTTTGAAAGAGCTGAGCAGTTTTGAAACCCGGAAGTTCACAAGGCCCATGGCTTTGGTTATGTCCAATGCCATGCCTTTTATGGAAATGGACATGCGGAATGAATCTCCATTTGATAAAGAGGACATGCGTCTGAATTCCTCCTCGAAAAAGACATCTCTTTTAAATCACTATCTGAAAAATATTCTGAAATTTTCTTTTAAAAGGGAAAAGGCATGGATCAGGTATCAGGTCCAATCCATCCTGAAAAGAGAAGAAACATGAAAAACCGGATCACTGCAGTCGGGCTTATTCTTGCCGCCTTAGGACTGGCTGTCGCCGGTTGCAGGACCAGCAGCCAGGAGATAACAAGGATTACAACAAGGCCTACAGCTCAGATCATTAAAATGGAACCCGGTGAACATCCCTTGGGCCTTGGCGGCTTACGCCTTGTCAATCGGGATGTGATACGACGGGACGGCCTCCTGTATATTCCAAGGATTTCTGAAGAAGGCAAACCTTTGCCCTTACTGGTGTGGCTGCATGGGGGTGGGGGAAATTGTGAATCCTTTCGGTACTTGTTTCCCATTGCCGAAGACTTCAAAATTGTGGTCCTGGCTCTGGATGCCCGCCACAACACCTGGGATGGGATTGACAACTCTTTCGGGCCTGATGTGGAATTTATTGATGCTGCCGTGAAGCACACATTTGACCGTGTCCATATTGACCCCACACGAATCGTGTTAGGCGGTCTGTCTGATGGCGCCTCTTATGCCTTGGCCATCGGGCGGGTGAATGGGGATCTTTTTACCCATCTGGTGGCTGTTGCGCCTGGCCTTCTTGAGCCGCCTGCATCTGTAATTGGGAATCCAAGAATTTTAGTCGCACATGGTACGCGTGATAATGTCTATCATGTGGCCGGGTCCAGAAATTTTATTGTACCGGGTCTAAAAAAAGCCGGCTACAATGTCGCCTATCTTGAATTTGATGGCCCCCACTGGCTTCCCTCTCCGATAGCAGCTCAGGTCTTTAAATGGATTATGGAATAATTTGAGAATGGTAAAAGATGGATTGCTTTTTGACATTCCAGGATTGATTTCATATTATCGAATTATAATTCAAAATAATTCTTTAACGACGGCAAAGAATAAAAATATCACAACCGCTTATGGAGATTAAATATGAATAAATATATATTTCAATTGTTGACGGCAGCGTTTATTTCATGTCTTGTAGCATCCGCTACGGCTGTAGCCACCGAACCTTTGACAGGGGAAGCCCTTGCACGGCAGGTTTTTGACAGAGATCGAGGGAAAAATTCCATTTCCACAGCCGTCATGATCCTGGAAAATGATAAGGGCGACAAAAAATCTAGAACCTTTACAAATAAGCGTATTCTGCAGGATGGGCTGGAAAAACAATTGATCCGGTTCACCGAACCGGCCGACATCAATGGTACCGGCTTTCTTACCATTGAAAAACCAGGATATGAAACCGATCAATTTTTATATCTGCCGGCGTTGCGGCGGTCCAGGAGAATCGTTTCTTCCCAGAAATCCCATCAATTTGTGAATAGTGATTTTACCTATGAAGACATGGAACGGCATCCGGTTGAAAATTATCTGTATGAGATCAAAGGTGAAAAACAAATTGACGGGACAGATTGTTATATCCTTGAAACCAGGCCCAAAGAGGGTGTCAGTTCCCAATATGCATCCATCACGGCCCATATTGCAAAGCAGTTCTTTGTGACTCTTTTGGCCGAATACTATGACAAGAAAGGCCATCATATCAAAACATACCGAGTTCCAGGGCTTGAACAAAAACAGAATATCTGGACCGAAACCCGGGTTATCATGGAAGATATGAACACTCGGCATAAAACCCATATTAACCTTGAACATATTGAATATAATACTGATATCACACCTGATCAGATTTCAACCCATGCCCTTGAAAGATTTTGACCGATAACCCTGATCGCAGTGGCATCAATGTTGCAAACTCTGTCTGCTAACTCATCTTGATTAGCATTGTAAGGACGGGAATGTTGCAGAAAACGATAAAAACAGGCAAGGTTTATTTGGGGCTGATTTTTTTCATGGCCGCTTTTAGCGTTCCCCTTGCCATAGAGGCAGAGCCTTTAAAAATCCTGCCCATTCTTATGGTTAATTTAGAACCTTCCGTATATCTGAGTAAACGGACCGTCCCCTCGGAAGCAAAGCCCCTGGTCCTATCGGATTCAAAGAAAGACTCTGCAAAGATTGATTTTTCAGGGTCCACTGAATTCGGAGCGTCCCTCGATACCGACGACAATCATTCCAGCGAAAATCTGACCTCTTTCAAGAACAGGACCATTATTAAGGCGGATTATAAACAGTTTTCCGTATCCGGGATTTCAGATTATCTGTATTTTGGTGATGAAGATAAGAATGAAGATTATGACCTGGGCGTCTATGAAATGTATGTAAGATACAACACTCCTTCATGGGATTTCATTCTGGGAAAACAAATCAAACGCTGGGGTAAAACCGACCAGGTCAGCCCGGTGGATACATTAAATCCTGAAAATATAACGGAATTTATCACCCCCTCCTATGAGGACCGGAAAATCCCGGTCTGGATGGCGGATATCACCTTTCGAAAGGATGATTTTTTTGTTGAAGGGGTATTGATTCCATTTTTTGAACCCTCCCGGTTTCATTATTTTGGAACCGACTGGGCTGTTTTTTCACATCTAAAAAACGATATCCGTCAGTCTTCCCTTGCAGCCCCTCTAAAATCCTATTTTGAATCGATGAGCGTCAATGAAGCAGAGCCTGATTCAGGCTTTGACAGCTTTGAATATGCCCTGAGGGTGGGCGGAACCATTGACCGGCTGGATTATGGATTCACCTATCATTATGCCAACGAAGACTTGCCGTATTTTAAGAGCTTCCCTGTCAAAAATCTGTCTCTTGACAATCCGGGATCTGTACAATCGCTTCTGTCCGATATCGGCAGCTTGAGCCTGACCAATGAACATATTGAAACCACATACAGCCGGACCCATATTGCCGGATTTGAGTTTGAAACAACTCTCGCTGATTTTGGTGTTCGCGGGGAAGCCGCCGTAAAAGACAATGAATCCTTTCTGACCCGTGCCCTGACCTCGGTCCGGAACCCCAGCCTGTTCTGGGTCGTCGGGGCTGATTATCTGAGTTCCAACCAATGGTATTTTAATTTACAATTTGCCCACCAACATATCTATGATTATGATTCATCCATTTTATATTTTGAAGACAATAATTATTCACTCATCGGGGAAATCAAAAAGGACCTGGTTTCAGACTGGCTCAATGCCTCAGTCCAGTTTACCCGAATGCTGAATGACAATTCCTATTATCTTTCCCCACGCTTAAAATACACCTATATCCGTAATCTTGAAATAATGATGGGATTGAATCTTTTCGGCGGAAAGGATACCACCATCCTTGGCCGTTATGATGAGAACGACCAAGTTTTTCTTCATATGAAATATCATTTCTAATGGAAATAAAATTGAAACTGTGATACTCAGGCTGAATGAAAAAAATCGGCCTGAACTTTATCAAACGCAAAATCTATAAAGCCTTACCCGGAAAGATCCGGTTAAGGCTTTTGCGGTTTTTTTTGCCTGAATTAAAACTTGAACTGGATCATATCGTTTTTAGAACTGCTTTTACCCCTCAGGATTACCTCGCCTCGTTCAATCTGGTATACCGGGTCTTTGTCAGAACCGGTTTTACCCAACCCGGTCCCACGCCCTTCCGGCTGGCACCCCAACATTGCAATGAAAACTCCAGAATATTCATCGGGTTCCACACGGAAGGCAATGAAGAAAAACTGATATATTCCATCAGTGTATTTCCGGATTCCATTGAAAACGGCCTTCCCATGGATATGGTATTTAAGAAAGAACTGGATATGCTCAGATCCCAGGGCCGCTTCCTGGTTGAGGCCGGGCATCTTGCGGCCGATCCTTACTATAAAATGAACAATATGACCATTCCCATGCTGGGCAATAAGATCATGCATCAATACGCCTCCCGGCATCTTCACGCCGATGACATTGTCATCACTATTCATCCGAAATACCGGTGGATCTATGAGGATTTTCTTTTATTCGAAAAAATCGGAGAGATTGAAGCCTATGACTATGCCAACGGTAACCCGGCCCTTGCAATGAGATTGGACCTTCGGAAAGCCGAGAATAAATATCGTAAGGCTTATAAAAATGTTTCATCCAGAAATAATTTATATCATTTCTTTTTTACACGGGAATCCGCTTCCATTATCCTTCCGCCCGGCCCAAGCAGTATTGAAAAACAATTGCTGGAAAACCTGAAATACCTGTATGGATTTAATTCTTGAAACAGGGTGGGTGATATTCATTTTCAAGCCCCGTCAGCATGATCTTAAACATATCGGGGTTGTCATTCAGCAGATTTTTTTCGATTTCGTCAATAATGCCCAGATAGGGTATCCTTTCACCATGATATTGAACAGGTTCTCCGATCTGGTGGAAAACAAATCCATATTTGGTAAGGGCATTGAATAATTTTTTTTCCGTAATCATATACCAGTGGGATAATCCCCTCCGCCTGCTTTCATGGTACATGACCTGATACAGTCCTAATACAATAATCGGATTTTTTCTTCCCTTCATTTCATCCGGGATGGTGCCGTCATCGGGCAGAACCCCTCCCTCTTTTTTCATCAGATAGGATTCAACTCCATACATCCCGTCTTCTTTTCTTCGGCGAAGGTCTTTACTGACGGTCAGTCTTGAAATTTCCCCGATTTTCGATCTATCCGGTTTTTCACCAACAAAATTTGTCTGAACCGCATGTTCGATGGGGAATCCCTTGTCCGAATCCATCACCAGCCGGATGGTTCCGACAACGGAGCCGTTTTCATTCAGGCAGGCGAAATGAACGGATTCATTTTCATATGGGTCTGTTTCAAGCCCATTGGGATGGTCTTCGGATTTTTCAAACCCGAATTCCTGGACATAGACCTCATGCCGCATCCGAAATGTATCTTCGAGCACCTCTTTATCATTTACAACCCCGAATCTGAAATTGCCGTATTGAATGCTCTTGTCAATCATTTGAAAATGATCCTGTTTTGAATTGACTACGCAGAACAAATTAGCTACATAGATACCTGTTTCATGATATTTTTTTAAAAATTTGTCAAGGCTGATAAGCAAAATATCAAATTTATTTTTACTATGATACAAAAAATTGTCTCCCATAAATTCATTGTATTGTGTTTGTCAATCCTGGCTGCAATTCCTTTTCTCATCCGCTTGCCGGATGTCAAAACCGTTGACAATGTGGATTATTTCACCATTGAAAATGATCCGGATGTTGCTTTTTATGAAGAGATGAAAAGCATTTTCGGCAATGACGAATTTTTTATAATTGCCTTTAAAAAGGACAATCTATTCACCAAAGAAAACCTTGAATCCTTGAAACAACTGACGGACAGGCTTTCCGACATCGAAGGCATACGGGATATCAAAAGTCTTTCCAATGTGGAGGATACCCTTGGCGAGGATGATTTTTTCATTGTTGAAAAATTTCTTGAAACCATACCCGATGATCCTATTGCCCTGGAAGCCTTAAGAAAAAGAGCTGTTGAAAACCCGCTGTATCTGAAAAATCTCGTTTCTGCCGACGGGAACACGGCCGCTATTGTGGTTTCCGTTCATGAAAAACCGGATGAACCGGATTTCCGGAAGAAAATTATCAGCCGGGTAGAAGCCGTCCTCAAAGCCCATAAAGACTATACCGGAACGGTATATATGGCAGGCTGGACCATTACCAATCTGGACCTGGCTGAATATATGAAAAAAGATATCGCTACCTTTATTCCCGTTACCTACGGGTTCATTGCCCTGGCCGTATTTCTATTTTTTGGGAATATTTGGCTCACCATCATTGCCGTAATCAATATCTCCCTTTGTATGGGCTGCACCATGGGCCTTTTCCCCATACTCGGCATCACCTTGAACAATGTCACCATCATTGTGCCGCCTGTTGTCATGGCACTGGCTTTATGCGACACGGTTCATATTTTTTCCGGCCTTGACCGGCGTCTTTTTGAACAGTACCCGGATAAAACAAAAGCCTTTGCAGTCATATTGAAAAAACTGATCATGCCCTGTTTTCTGACCACTTTTACCACTTTTATCGGATTTTTATCCCTTTATCTGAGTGATATCCCACCCATCAAGGAATTTGCCCTCACTGCCTCTGCAGGAATGGTATTTGAATTTTTCTTTGCTTTTACCTTTATGCCAGCATTTATGCTTCTTTTTGATGAAAAAAAGCTTACTTACTCCCTGTTCCGATCCCGATCGGATTCATCGGCTATCTCCTCCTATCTGACCCTCCTTTCAGATTTTGTGTTTAAGTATTACAGGCAGATATTTACAACCGGGATTCTGGTGCTCTGCCTGTCCGTGTGGTTATCCTCGAAGATCACCGTCGAAACAAATTTGTTGGAATATTTTAAATCCAAAAGCCCTGTGCGACTGTCTACAGATTTTGTGGAAAAAGAATTAGCCGGAGTCAGTACATTGGACATCTCCTTTAAAGCGGAGAAAGAAAACACCTTCAAATTTCCTGAGATGCTTCGGGTTATCGAAACCCTCCAGAATTATATCAACGAGATTAACGGCGTCGACAAAACCCTGTCCTTTGTGGATTTCATAAAGGACATGAACCAATCCTTTAACAATGAAAGCAAGGAATATTACCGGATACCGGATTCCTCAGACCTGATTTCCCAATATCTGCTCATCTATGAATCCGAAGATATCCGGGATTTTGTAAATGCCTCCTTTGATCATGCCCGGATGTCCATCCGGTTGTCGGAGCATTCCACCAGCAGGCAGGCCGTTATTATTCAACAGATCCGGGATGTTATGACCACAATGGATACCATGGGAATAAAGATACGGGTGTCCGGCCGGGCCCTGCAGGACGTCAATACGATTGATGCCCTAGTATCAGGTCAAATCTACAGTCTGGCAACAGCAACAGGCATCATCTTTCTGATGCTATTTTTTGTCCTCAGATCCGTTCCCCTGGGAATTTTAAGCATTCTTCCCAATTTGTTTCCCATTGCATTGAATTTTGGGATCATGGGACTGTTTAATATCCGTTTGAATGAAGCAACCGCCCTTATTTCCGCAGTTGCTATTGGTATTGCAGTGGATGATACCATTCATTTTTTAATCGAGTTGAAAGAAAATTTGTATCGAGGACAAAAGGCGCGTGAGGCAGTTAAAAAAACAATACAGCAGAAAGGGGATGCGATTATATTGTCCTCACTGATCCTGACAATAGGGTTTAGTGTAGTAGTATTCAGCAGTTTTATACCGATAATGCATTTTGGTATATTGACATCCTTGATTATGATTTCAGCTCTTGTAGGGGATATTTTTTTTCTGCCGTCCTCAGTTTTAATTCTAAATAGATATTATAATCTTGAATTTAAACCTATAAAGTGAAAAACAGTAGGGATGTTATCACATACGAGACCCAAATAGTGGCAAACCGCTATTCAAACAATAATAAAAAAATATAGGTGGCTTAAATATGAAACAAGAAGCATTAATTGCGTTTAATCAATTACTCGATCCCTGTAGTGTTATTTCTGACAAAAATGAATTGTTAAAATACACTCAAGCCTGTATTCCTGTTGACACTACAATCCAAGCAGCAATTAAACCCAAGACAACAAAGGAAGTTCAATCGATAGTTTTAATCGCTGCAAAATATGGTCTTAGTCTTTATCCCATCAGTACAGGCCAGAATTGGGGTTATGGTTCTGCTAATCCTGTCCGGAAAGATAATATTATAGTCGATCTGAGTATGATGAATAAAATTATTGAGGTGAATAAAACCCTTGCATATGCTGTTATTCAGCCAGGAGTGACCCAGGAGCAGCTATATCAATATTTAGAAAAGGAAAATTGTGGTTTGATGATGGATCCCACCGGTTCCGGACCAAGCTGTAGTGTGCTTGGAAATACGCTGGAAAGAGGCTATGGGATAACGCCTTATGGAGATCATTTCGATGTCATGTCGGGAATGGAAATTGTATTGGCAAATGGGGAAATTCTTAATACCGGGTTTGGTCACTTTAAAAATTCAAAAGTAACCAGGCTTTTTAAATATGGAACCGGCCCTTATCTGGATGGAATTTTTACCCAATCGAATTTTGGTATTGTGACAAGTATTGGTATCTGGCTAATGCCCAAGCCTGAATATTTTGAGACCTGCTATTTTTCAACAAAGGAAGAGGATGGCCTGAAAGATCTTGTAGAAAGCACTAGATGGCTATTGTTAAACAGAATTGTAAAAGGATCAATCAATCTTATGCACAGAGATCGGATACTCACTCTCATGATCCAATATCCCTGGGATGAAATGAAAGGGAAAAAACCGCCGTTAAAAGAAGATATTGCAAAAAGGATTGCTGAAAAAAAAGATATCGGTGCATGGAATGGAGTTGTTTCATTATATGGTACAAAAGAGGAAGTTAAAGCAGCCAAAAAGGTTATCCGGCGGGTTTTAAAAAATAAATGTTATCGATTGAATTTTGTTTCCGACAATCTTCTTAAGCTGGTTGAAAGATTTGAATGGGCTGTAACCCCCATTGGTAAAGTTATGGGCATGGACGTTAAGGAATTGATCAAAGTCTTAAGACCATCTTTTGATCTAATGAAAGGTAAACCTAGCGAGATATCACTGCCGACTCCCTACTGGAGAATGAAAAAACCGATACCAAAAAAGAATATCAACCCGGCAAAAGATAATTGCGGGTTGTTTTGGATCGCCCCGGTTGTCCCCATGGAAATTGAAAGCACGAAAGATTTTATTGCTACGGTTAAACCAATTTTTACCCAACATGGGTTTGAAACCTGCATTACCTTTACGGCTGTTACGCATCGTGCTTTTGATTGTACGCTGCCGCTTCTATACGATAAAGATGATGCAACGGAAACAGAAAGTGCTTTGAAATGCTATCATCAAGTGGTTTCAGCCTGTATTGAAAAAGGTTATATTCCATACAGGTTCGGCATCCAGTCCATGGAAGATCTTGTCAAAGGAAAAGATGTATTTTGGGATGTGGCAGCTGGAATAAAAAATACTCTTGATCCGAAAGGAATAATTTCTCCTGGGAGATATTCAAGGTATTAAAAAAAATTACAAAGGGGCAAACTTTGATGTTAAAAGCTTGCCCCTTTGTATTAAACTGAAACCTTATATGTTTATCATATAGGTGGTACAGATTATGAAATTACTTTTTTGCGGGTAATGCCGGCAAGACCAAGAAGCCCGATACCGAAAAGCATTAAAGTAGCAGGTTCTGGTACGACGGAATCACCAAAGTAATTACCAGTACCGTTGGCATTTAGCAGGTTACCCGTGGGGTTAAACTGGCTGAAGCTGTTTGTAAAATTAAAGTCTGCGCCATCTTCCATCTGATTTGTATCAAAGTAAAGCATCGCCAGACCACCTATTACATCTAATTGACCCACACCGGAGAGAGCTGAAGATCCGAGAACCGTACCAATGAGGGTTATACCATCCGCAGTAGTGGAGTCGGGGTGTCCAACCAAGGCCAGCCATAGGTCGCCATCACTTGTGTTAGCAAAAGTCAGCGTTGTCGGATTCGATGGATTGGTAATCTCAGGGCTATCGTCTACATAAAGGTTTACCCAGCCACCTGTATAAGCAATGGCAGCTCCTCCTACTTGCGGAAGAACCCCTGATTCAGTCGGAGTAAATCCCCCAAAGGTGAATGTCAATTCACCACCTGGAATGAAGGCGTTTTGGTCGGTACCGTTCATAGTGCTGATAAAGCCGTAACCGCTCACATCGCCAGTTAATCCATTGATATCCTGGTGAATTGCGATAGAAAATGACGAGAAATCCAAAACGTCATTCGGATCCCAAGTAACCCCACCAACAGTTAAAGCTGAAGCGCTTGTAGAAAACGCTAAAAAGCATAAAAACATCGTTAATAAAGCTGAAATCTTTCTCATAATTTAATTCTCCTTTTTTTACTGTTTGAAAAACTTTTGTTTTCTGTTACTAACTCCAAATAATGTATTTCAGAGTTATTCTCAGTTTGAAATTATAATGCAACGACCGTACCATTAACTTGAAATCAAGAACATAAAAATTATGTTTGAGTTAACAAATTGAAATATTAAGAAAATTTAAAAATTTTGAAGTTTGTATTTTAAATTTTTTCTGCTTTTCATAATGATAAGAATGAGTTTTTTACAAATTATGAAAAAAAGTACTCAATTGTTATGAATTTTTTTATACAATTTGTTACATTTTTTTCTATAAAAAATTCGGAAATGAATCAGGTGAGAAACGAATACAGGATCGGCTATGCAAATGGCCCTGATATAGAATTTGGAAAGGCTTCCAAATATTGTATAATTATGCTACCAATAAAAATGAGAAGTCGGGCCAGGAATGTTTACAATAGAATGGACAAAAAATGGAAAATGAGAGCAAAAATAAATTAAGCCCACCGCAGATGAGCCCCTATATTTTTACGATCTTACTAATCGGATTCGGTTTATGGTGCTTTTGGGACGGTTGGATTACAAAAGATCCTGAAATGCTGAAGCATGCCAATTTTAACCGGGTGTTAAGTGCAATCCTTCTTCCCTGGGGCATTTATGATTTTTTTAAACTGAGAAAAAAACAAAAAGATAAGAAAGAAACAGACAATAAATAAATGGACAAGACCCTATTAAAGGAAATACAAAAACGGCGGACCTTCGCCATCATCAGTCATCCCGACGCCGGCAAGACCACCCTTACTGAAAAGCTCCTTCTGTTCGGCGGGGCCATTCAGCAGGCCGGGGCCGTCAAATCCAGAAAAATTGCCAAGGCGGCTACCAGCGATTTTCTGGCCATTGAGCAGGAAAGGGGCATCAGTGTTTCTTCTGCTGTCATGAAATTTAATTATAAGGACTATGAGATCAATCTTCTCGACACCCCGGGACACAAGGATTTTTCCGAGGATACCTATAGGGTGTTGACGGCGGTGGATTGCGCCGTCATGATCATCGACAATGCCAAGGGTGTCGAACCCCAGACGGAAAAGCTCATGGAAGTCTGTCGGATGCGAAATACCCCGATCATTACCTTTATTAACAAGCTGGACCGGGAAGGCCTGGATCCTCTGGATATTTTTGAGGATATTGAAAACAAACTCCAGATCGACTGCATTCCCTTGACCTGGCCCATCGGCATGGGCAAGCGCTTTAAAGGGGTTTACAATCTTGAGAAAAAAGAATTCGGAATTTTTTCCCCAGGTTATACACCCAAGGATGATGATGGGATATTGATCGATGATTTGTCCGACCCGCGGTTAAACGAACTGATTTCCGAAAGCCAGGCAAACCAGCTTAGAAACGATGTGGATCTGATTTCCGGCGCCTGCGAGCCCTTTGATATGGCCCTGTATCTGAACGGGACCCAGACCCCGGTGTTTTTCGGGTCTGCCATTAATAATTTCGGAGTCAGGGAAATGCTGGACGCCTTTGTACAAATTGCCCCGCCTCCCGGAAAAAGGCAGGCCGATACCCGGCAGGTGGAACCCCATGAAACGGATTTTTCAGGATTCACCTTTAAAATCCAGGCCAATATGGATCCGGAACACCGGGATAGGATTGCATTTTTCAGGATCTGTTCCGGAAAATTCACCAAGGGAATGAAGGTTCGGCACCACAGGATCGGAAAAGAGATAAAAATTTCCAATGCCACTATTTTCATGGCTCAGGAGCGTAACAATGTTGAGGAAGCCTGGCCCGGAGATATTATCGGTATTCATAACCACGGCACCATTAAAATCGGGGACACCTTTACGACAAAGGAGCCTTTGAAATTTTTAGGCATTCCGAATTTTGCCCCGGAGCATTTCCGGCGGGTGATTCTAAAGGATCCTTTAAAGGCCAAATCTCTTCAGAAAGGTCTGATCCAACTCGCGGAAGAGGGCACCATTCAGGTGTTCCGGCCCCTGACCGGGAATATGCACGTCATCGGGGCCGTGGGCGTACTTCAGTTTGAGGTGACCATGGCCAGGCTCAAGGCGGAATATTCGGTGAATGCCACCTATGAAACCATTGACCTGTCCGTTGCCCGATGGGTCACCTGTGAGGATGAAAAAATGTTAAGGGAGTTCAAGAAAAAGAATGAGTCCAGGCTGGCCCTCGACTCCGAAAACTGGCTGACTTTTCTCACCACAAGCGAATACCAGCTTGGATTTACCATGGAAGACTGGCCTCAAATTAAATTTCATAAGACCAGGGAACATAATTGATATTGCCCTTTTATTGTTTGAACTGAATTGCGGAAAACCTCAATTGGTATTCTGATCCTAATTATTCGTAATCATTGAAAATATAATAAATATTATTTTTTCCTATTGATTAAGCTTTTAATTCTTGTTAGGTTTTCATTCTTAAAATTTGATTGCAGGATGGTTTGCTCCATGACAGGATTGCAACAAATCAGTGGTATGGTGCTTAATAACAGTATTTTTAAAGGAAGAAACAAATGACGGAACATCGAATTCACAATTTCAATGCCGGACCTGCTGCATTACCCTTGCAGGTTCTGGAAGAAATACAGGCTAATTTTTTAAATTTTGATCATTCAGGCATGTCCATCACGGAAATCAGTCACCGGTCTTCTTATTTTGACAAGGTGATCAACGACGCCGTGGAAAGGGCCAAGCGGCTTTTAAAACTAGATGACCGCTACCATGTGCTGTTCTTGCAGGGCGGGGCCTCCCTGCAGTTTGCCATGGTACCCATGAATTTTTTAAACGAAAATGATTCGGCAGACTATGTCAATACCGGGACCTGGGCCGGCAAGGCCATCAAGGAGGCCCAGATTCTCAAAAAAAATCATCGGGTGGTCGCATCCTCGGAAGACAAGGATTTTTCCTATATCCCCAAGGACATTCAATTTTCAGGAGGGGCAAAATATGTCCATCTGACCTCCAATAATACCATCAAGGGCACCCAGTATTATGAATTTCCGGATACAAAGGGCATTCCCATTGTCTGCGACATGTCTTCGGATATTTTTTCAAGACCCCTGGATATGGAAAAATTCGGATTGATCTATGCCGGTGCCCAGAAAAATTTAGGACCCTCCGGAACCTGCATGGTCATCATCCGCCAGGATATGCTGGATATGGAAAACACGGATCTGCCCACCATGTTAAAATATTCCACCCACGCATCCAAGAATTCCATGTACAATACCCCACCCTGTTTTGGAATTTATACCATTGATCTGGTATTGAAATGGATAGAAGAAGAAATCGGAGGCCTTGAAAAAATGGAGGCCCACAATATTCAGAAGGCGGATGCCTTGTATGATTACATGGATTCCGGCAGCTTTTACCGGCCCACGGCTGAAAAATATTCAAGATCCCTCATGAACGTGACCTTCAGGCTGCCCACCGAAGACCTGGAGAAAAAATTCATAGTCCAGGCAACGGAAAAAGGACTGGGCGGACTCAAGGGGCACAGGTCCGTCGGCGGATGCAGGGCTTCCATTTACAATGCTACCGGTATGGAAAGCATAAATGCCCTGGTTCAATTTATGGAAGCATTTGAAAAGGAGAACAAATAATGAAGGTTCTTGTCAGCGATAAAATGGATGAAGAAGGCATTGATATATTCAAAAAACAGGAAGGCATTGAACTTGATGTCATCACCGGGCTGAGCCCGGACGGGTTAAAGGAAATCATCGGACAATATGACGGCCTTGCCATCCGGAGCGCCACCAAAGTGACCAAAGACATCCTGGATGCGGCCACCCGTCTTAAAGTCATTGCCAGAGCCGGCATCGGCCTGGACAATGTGGATATCCCGGAAGCCACCAAAAAAGGGGTGGCCGTCATGAACACCCCCGGCGGCAATACCGTGACCACGGCCGAACATGCCATTGCCATGATGATGGCCCTGACCCGGCATATCCCCCGGGGAACCCATTCCATGAAAGAGGGCCGCTGGGAGAAAAAAAACCTGGAAGGCCGTGAGATTCGCAATAAAATTCTGGGCGTACTGGGATTCGGAAATATTGGTTCCATTGTGGCCGGCCTTGGAAAAGGGTTGAAAATGAAGGTCATTGTCTTTGATCCCAATATTTCTTCCGAGCATATTGAAAAAGAAGGGTTTGAATATGTCAGCCTGGAGGACTTGTTCAACCGGTCCGATTATATCACCATCCATGTTCCCAAAATGGAAGCCACGGTGAATCTCCTGAATGCCGAAGCTTTCGCAAAGATGAAAGACGGGGTCATGGTCATCAATTGCGCCAGGGGAGGGATCATTGATGAAGCAGCCCTGTATGATGCCATCAAATCCGGCAAAGTGGCCGGAGCCGCTCTGGATGTATTTGCAACAGAACCTCCGGGGGATCATCCCTTGCTGACCCTGGATCAGGTGATTGCAACTCCCCACCTGGGTGCATCCACTAAAGAGGCCCAGACCAATGTGGCTGTGGCCGCCGCCAACCAGATCATTGCCTATCTGCTCCATGATACCGTCATGAATGCAGTCAATGTCCCTTCAGTGACCGGTGAAGTCTTGAAACAATTAAAACCCTTTTTGTATCTTGCCGATAAAATGGGCATCATGCAGGGGCAGATGACCAAGGGCGGGGTTAAATCCGTGGATATTGAATATATCGGCCAATTCCCGGATCTTGATCTGAAACCCATCACCATCACCGCTATTAAAGGACTGCTGTCCCAATTTGTTCAGCATGAAGTCAATTCCGTAAACGCCATTTCCCTTGCCAATGGACTTGGAATAAAAATTTCCGAATCCACGTCAAAAGAATCCGGCAATTTTTTGAACCTTATCCGGATCACCCTGGTCTCTGAAGAACAGACCAATATTCTGGAAGGAACGATTTTCGGCAAGGACGATGCAAGAATCGTGAGGATCAATAAATTCAGGCTGGAGGTCATCCCGGAAGGCTATCTGGCCCTGATCCATAACGTGGACAAGCCCGGTTCCATCGGTTCCATGGGTGTCACCCTGGGAAAACACAATATTAATATTTCACGGATGACCGTCGGCAGAGAAGATGAGGGAGATCGAAATATTATCTTCCTGAGCACGGATACCCCGGTTCCTCCCGAAGTGATAAAAGAGATTGAATCGCTGCCCCTGGTGGTCAGCATGACAACGTTTAATTTGTAGTTACAATCATAGGGCCTCCAAATCGTTCTTGCAGGTTTTGGAGGCCTTTTTGTATGAAGGCTTATCGTGAATCTGGTCCTTTTGGATAAAGAAGATTTTGTGGATCATGAGACCGTGGTGTTGAAAGGACGGCGGCTCACCCATTTGTTGTCCGTCAACAAGGTCCGTGAAAAGGACAGCCTGGTTTGCGGCCTTTTAAATGGTAAAATCGGAACCGGGACAGTCCAAAAACAGACTGACGGTTTTCTTGAGATGAGGGTTGAACTGAACCAGGACCCGCCCAAACCCTTGCCCCTGACCCTGGTTCTGGCACTGCCCCGGCCCAAGATGCTGAAACGGATCATCGAGGCCGTCACCACCCTTGGCATAAAAAAAATTTATCTTATCAATTCCTGGCGGGTGGAAAAAAGTTTTTGGCAAAGCCCGCTGCTGGACATGGAAGAACTCCAACAACACATGGTCCTGGGATTGGAACAGGCACGGGATACAACCTTGCCCCAAATCAGCCTCCACAGGTTTTTTAAAAAATTCGTCACAGAAGACCTTCCTTCTATTTCAAAAAACACCCTGAGACTCGCTGCCCACCCCAAGGCCGGCCGCATCTGTCCTTCAGGCGTCAACGCGGAAACAACCCTTGTCATCGGTCCTGAAGGCGGATTTATTGATATCGAGATGGGAACCCTTACAAAACAGGGGTTTTTATCCTGCCATATCGGACCGAGAATATTAAGGGTCGAAACCGCCGTTACCTTTCTGATCGCAAGGTTGTTCGGATAATTTCTATTTTAAATTTGGATGCATCGTGTCAATATAAGGTTCTCAACAATTCAATACATTCGAAATGAAGGAGGGTAAAAAATGAAAAATGAAAAAAAAATCGATGCGGAGCGACAGACCGCATTTGACAGCCTGCCTCCGAATATCAGGGAAAATATGACGGAAGAAGAAAAGCAGCTTTTCCTCCATGCCGAGGAATGGCCGGAATCCCTCTTTGATAAGCTGGATGAATTTATCGCCAAAGATTAAAATTGACAGCGGCCCGTGCAGGCTCTAAAGTATAAGGGCAATTACTCTGATAAGAGGTTAACCATGCCCCGGACACCTGAAGAAAAGATTGATTTTGAAAAATATGCCAAATATGCTCAGATCCTGGAAAAAACAAAATGGGCCGAAGAATTTTCCTGGCATCATATTCGAAAAATTTGCCATTATATTCATCCCGTTATGGCTAAAAAAGGAGCGGTGATCTTTAAAGAGGGAGATAAAGAAGAGACCTTCGGGATTATTGTAAAAGGGTCCATTGATATCCTGAAGCAAGGGGAAGAGGAAAACCGTAAGGTTGCAACATTGCAAAGTTCACAAACCTTTGGAGAAATGGCCTTGCTGGATGGAGAACCCAGATCTGCAACCGGGATTGCGGCAGAAGATTCTGTTATTTTTTTTATTTCCAAAAAAAATTTAATGGATATTGCAAATGACCATCCCAAACTGGGTTTTCAGATGATATGGAAAATTTCCAAATCATTGAGCCGGCATCTGAGAAATACCACTGGAAAACTGGTCGATTATATGGGGAACTGATTCATCCCGGCTCAGGGTATTTTCAAGATCGATGCATGCTTTGTGATCTTATTGGATGACATTTTTAAAAGGTCCAAGGATTTTGAGGGAGTGATACCCAGGCAGATCTTGTATTTCTCTGAAATCTCCAGAATTTGTTTTCCAATGGTGTCGCCGGGAATGGAAAAATCAATATTGCACAGTTCATTGGAAAAAGAACACATATATCGCTGTATTTCCCCGGTACTCAGGCGATTTTTCGAAAGATTAAACTTTGAAACCGGTTTCATGGCTAAGATGATGGGTTGGGGAAGGTGCCATCGGGATGCAAAGAATCTGCCGATTTGGCTGTAGGATATGCCGATAATCCGTTTTGAGGCCTGTTCCCTGGATAATTGCTTTTCATCAACGGCTATCTCAACATTGAGATATACCTCAGGGGAAAAAAGGGCCACCAGATATTCGCCAAAATCATAAAGAATTGCGGTTATTTGAATATATTCGGCATTTTCCATTTTCTCTTCAAGGGCCAGTTCCCGGGCAATTATGCTTCGCTGAAATGATTTTGTCGCCATGTCTTTGAGTATCCTGACGTTGGCCACATCATTCATGATTTCATAAATTTTCAGCCCGGCCGCAGCCAGTTTTATCTCCTCGGTGCCGAGGATGATCATTGCCTCGGAAATGGTGGAAATTCCCTTGTCGGAAAATTGTCCGTAAAATGAAGAATTGACGAGCTTCATTAATTTAGTGGTCAATGCCATGTCTTTTAAAATAACATCGGCAATATCATTTGCTGAAGAATATTTCATCTTCAGTATCTGGTTAATGTCCCGGATCTGATTTGAAAATGTTAAAAAAGAACCGTTTTTCATGATATTGCCGGAAAGCGTTTTAATAAATGTTTTATAATCCGTTTTGGATTCACCGGCGGCTGGACGGTTTACGAAAAAATCAATCCGATCCAATTCGATACCGGCATGGGGGAGATCAGAAAGATTCATTATTTCTCCAAAAAGAAAACAAAACTTGAAAAACCCTGTTAATCGACATTATAATGCCTTCATAGTAGTCTTTTTTCCTATTCTTTTCAATTGATATATAAAAAGGCAGGCCCATCGAAAAAGCAAAAGACATATTTCTGGATTTCAAGAACAGAGTTGAAAAAAATAGACAGGCCTTTTCAAATTCAAATATGGTCAGAATGAGGGAAGCCATCCGGTATTTAACCTCCCAAAAACTTGAAATTTTTATCAAAATTCCATTTCTCCTGCATATTAATTCCCCTGCATATCCCGGATACACAGACCCTGCTATTTCAACCCATGGTATCTGGAATTTTTTAAATTCCGGTTTTTATAAAGAAGCGGCCCAGATTAAGCTTTTCCCCAAATCTATTCTTGAGACCGTTGGAAATGATAGCGCTGCCATTCTCGGCCTTTATCATATCGGCAGCCTGGGAACCTTTACCCAGTCAAAAGGCTCTGATTTTGATTTCTGGATCATTATAGATAAAAAAAAATTTTCAAAAGAAAGATACCAGAGCTTTGAAAACAGGTTGGACGCGATTTTAAAATATTGCCGGGAAGCCTATCAGCAGGAAGTCACCTTTTTTGTCATGGATCAGAAAGATATTAAAAACAATTGTTATTCTTTATTCGACGACCCGGAAATCCTGGATGCGCCTAGAATTTTTTTAAAAGAGGAGTTTTACCGAACCTTTCTGATGATTGCCGGTAAGATTCCACTTTGGTGTGTATTGCCCGATTTTCAGGATGCTGAAAACGACCCGGGGATGAATATGGACGGCATTACCACGCAGATTTTATCCATGTATGATGACCTGATCGATCTTGGCAGGATATCGTCTATCCCCATGGAAGATGTGATAAAAGAACTCTTATGGCATATCTGCAAATCCGACCATGCTCCTGTCAAAGCCATTATCAAGGCCACCATGGTTTTCAGCTATGGATTCGGTGCTTCCAATCATAGACGGCTGTTGTACGATAAGATCAGGGAAGGGTATACAAAGGCTGGAATTGACGAGTTTTCTATGGACCCGTACAAGCTTTTGTTTGATCAAATCCTTGAATTTCATGAATCCGAAGATCCAAAAAGGCTGAATCTGATTAAAAACGCCATTTTTTTTCGATTATGCGATTGTCCTGATGTAAAAATGCCGGAGGAAGGCACCCCTAAAAGAAACCTGATTCAAAAATATATTCGCTTGTGGAAATTAAACCAGCATCAGGTGGGAAAACTTTTGTCCTATCCATCATGGGCTGAAGCGGAAAAACTGCTGTTGGAAAAAGCTTTTGTTCAGCGGTTGGCACAAATGTACAAGCATGTCGTTAAAGAAACGAAAAGCCAAAAATCCAGCCTTGATTTCGGGAAAGAAAAAAGAAACTGGATCATGTTGAAAAATAAAATCAGGACCCGGGCTAAATAAGAATCCGGATAAAATCCCGGAATGTTCCACCTATCTGAAACGAAAACAATATGTGCATCATCGTATCATACAAATGAAAAATTTTTTCCGCCTTAATACAGAATTAGAATCCGGGCAGGCCATTGAAAATTTATATCATCATTCAAATCTATTGGGGGTCCTGGGTTGGATTATGGAAAATGGCCTTTATCAAAGGCATAAGGCAGACATGATTCTGAAATCCGGCTTAAATCTGTTTGACTCCGGTTATGCACCGGTGGATCTTGATAAACTATATCTGAGCTTGCAGCCTTTAAAACCTCTTTCAGATAAAAATTTCGAACTTAATCCCCTTGTGGAAAAGATACTAGTCCTTCTTGTGTATCCGCCATCAAAAGAAAGATCTTATATCAGCAGTGCTGAGATCCTTGTTTCCAATACCTGGGGAGAATTGTTCTTCCGTGAAAACAAATTTGTTCCTATGACTTCAAAACAAGAGGTGTGTGAAGAATTGGCAATATGGCTGACCGGATTTGGATACCCAAATACCAGACTTTATATTTATCAATACTCGCTTGACCCTGATCCTGATATTGTTTATGAGCTTAAAAAGGCCCACAGCCTTATTGCAGTGGGAAATCAGGATAGATTAGACAGTCATCAAAAACCGTATTTGGACAAATTATAGGAACAAAATGCAGGACAAACATATTCTTCTAATCAATGATGATAAAGCCGGGCTCGGTCAGTTGGCGGCACTTATAAACGCTTTGGGGTTTCATCAGGTTTCATTGGCTGAGGGAGGGGTTGGCGCCTGGGTTGCCCTGAAATCAAAGAAACCGGATTGTGTCGTCAGTGCCTATGAAATGAAGGAAATGTCCGGTCTTGCGCTTCTGAGGATTATCCGGAGGGAAGAGGGTATTTCCGACACCCCGTTTTTTCTGACGGACAACGCCTTTACAAAAATAAAAGTGCTCCGGGCCGGGCAAACCTGAGTGTCAGGCCTTTTTGTCATTCCCTATGATGAAAAACGAATTGCCGAGAAGCTGGCTTTGGCCCTTGAAAATAAAAACGAACCTGTTATCCAAAAGGCCATGAAAACAATGAACGACGGGTTGCAGTTTATGGGGAAAAAAGAATATGATAAGGCCCTTGAAGTTTTTACAAGCCTCATCCATCAAAAAGAGAATCCTGAATACTATTTTAATATCGGTTATATCAAAACCTCCCAAAGCAAGCACAGCGAAGCCATCGAAGCCTTTTCCATGGCCACGAAATTAGATCGGCTTTTTGCCAGGGCCTATGAAGAAATGGGAAGGGTCTATAAGCTTTTAGGGGATCTTGCCAAAGCAGAAGAATATATGCGGCTGGCAGCCGAGATTTATATGGATACTGAGAAAATTGGGGCAGCCGAAGATATTTTAAATGAAATTCTTGAATCCGGCACCAATTCTCTCAATGTATTTAATACCCTGGGGGTGCTGTATCGAAAAAAAAGGGGAGCCTAAAATTGCCCTTTCCCATTATCACAAGGCATTGAAAATCCATCCGGATGAGCCTTATATCTATTATAATATGGGCCGGCTTCATTTAGACATGAAGGAAACCGAAACAGCCAAGGCGTTTTTCAAGACAGCCCTGGATAAAGATCCTGGTTTTGAAGAGGCGAAACAGGTCATCAAAGCCATTGATCTGGGTCTGGTTTAGCACTTTTCACAGATCTGAACCCAGTTTCTTGGCCTCAAGGGTTTCCCATCTGTCGTAGAGCGCCTGAACCCGCTCTTGGGCATCTTTGAGCAGAGAACAAAAATGGTTCATTTTGTCCATACTGTTGATCACCTCACTCTCCTGCAATTTGCCGGAGATTTCATCAACCTCGGTTTCCGCGGCCAGGATTTTTTCTTCAATATGATCCAGTTCAAATTTATCCTTAAATGAAAACCCAACGGCTTTAGACGGTTTTTTCTTTTCAGGTCGTTTATTTTTTTCAGGCTTTTCCACCAGCGTTTGCCGGTGTTTGATCACCTGGTCAAAATCGGCAAAAAATCGGCCGCCGGACCTTGGGTCCAGATAAAGGATCCGGTGGCAGACCTTGTCCATGAGATAGCGGTCATGGGACACAATGACAACAGCGCCTGCAAATTGCCGGATGCTTTCTTCAAGGACTTCCAGAGACAGGATATCAAGGTCATTGGTGGGTTCGTCCAGAAGCAGGACATCACAGGGGGTCAGCATGATATTGGCCAGAAGGATGCGTGCCTTTTCTCCGCCGGAAAGTTTTTTGACCGGCATATCCAATTGATCCGGCATGAAGAGAAAGCGCTTTGCCCAGGTCACGATATGGATACTGGTGCCCTTATAATTCACGCTGTCGCCACCGGCCGGATTCAGTGCCTCTTTTAAGGTGAGTTCAGGGTTCAGTTTGGACCGGTTCTGATCAAACACAGCCAGTTTTAATTCCTGGACCCATTCGACTTTTCCTTCATCCGGTTGAATCTTTTTTTCAAGAATCGATAGGAAAGTGGATTTTCCCGTACCGTTTTCTCCCACCACCCCCAGAACAAATTTAGGTCCCAGTTCAAAGCTGATATCTGAAAACAAGGGCCTGCCGTTGATGATCTTTTTCAATTGCCAGGCCCTTAAAAGCGATTTTGTCCGTCGGCCCGTGGAATCAAAATCAATATCAAGGGTTGCCAAGGCTTTGTTTCGCTCTTTTACGGCATATAATTCCATCCTGAGATTTCGGGCCTGTTCAATCCGGTATTTGGCCTTTGTGCTTCTGGCCTTTGCCCCTTGCCTGAGCCATTCATCTTCCCTTCTCATCTTGCCGGCCAGAGAAACCTGTTGTTTTTCCTGGGCCAGGAGAAAATTTTGCCGTTCCTTTTCAAAATTTTTATAGGAGCCCTGGATTTTAAAATATCCGGAAGGGTAATACTGGCCGATTTCCATGATATGGTAACAGATATTTTCAAGAAAGGACCGGTCGTGACTGACCGTGATATAGGAAAACCGGGCCGCTTTTAAGGTTTCCTCCAGCCATAAAATTCCGGTAATGTCCAGATGATTGGTGGGTTCGTCCAATAAGAGAAGGTCCGGCCGCCGGCAGAGGGCACGGGTAATGGCCAGCTTTTTTTTCCACCCACCGGATAATTCCGACGCCTTCAGATGCGGGTCCGGGAATCCGGTGGTCCCCAAGGCTTTCTGAACAATCCGGTGGTTTTCCTTTTCATCATGGGGATTTTCTTTTATACCGTCATACAGATGTTCTTCTATGGTCCGGTCCGGATCAAGGCGGTCCTCCTGGGGAAGATAAACAATTCTCAATCCGGTTTTGGTGATCAATTCACCCGTATCCGGTTGAATTTCTCCGGCGATCAGTTTGAGCAGGGTGGATTTTCCGGACCCATTCATGCCGATGAGGCCCAGCTTTTCGTTTAATTTAAAATCAAATGAAAGGTCCTGGAACAGGGTGTCGTCCCCATAGGTTTTGGAAACATTTTTCAGGCTGAATATCAGGCTCATGCAGGGCTCTTTTTAATATATAGGTTCATTGGGGTCCTTGTCTATCATGCTACCGATTAAAACTCAAACCGATTCATGCATTGATTTGTCGTGTCAAAATATTATAATGCAGTATCAGCAATAATACAAAAGGCTTTTGTCGGCAAAAGCCTTTCACCCAGTAACCGGAGACTATTGTTGTCATGAGAATTCTTGTGATTGAGGATGATATCAAAATTTCGGAATTTATTCAAAAGGGCCTTAAAGCCTCAGGATTTGCTGTGGATAAGGCCCTGACCGGGAAAACAGGGC
>Ga0208968_1000189_pt1 | contig 55363 bp, 37 predicted proteins | sample RifOxyA3_FD_184031 | JGI IMG/M metagenome (GOLD analysis project Ga0208968, IMG submission 184031) | Groundwater microbial communities from Rifle, Colorado - Rifle Oxygen_injection A3 (SPAdes) | ecosystem: Environmental > Aquatic > Deep subsurface > Groundwater | place: Rifle, Colorado, United...
CTCCTGTTGTTACAGTGAATGCACTGCTCACGAAAGACCAGACGCCTGCTCTCTCCGGCACGATCAACGATAACACAGCATCTATTAGCATTACGGTTGATGGTCAGACTTTGGCTGCCACAAACAATGGCGATGGCACCTGGACACTTGCCGATGATCAACTTACGACAATTGCCAATGGTGTTTATGATGTGGCGGTAACAACAATTGACCTGGCTGGCAATAGTGGCAATGATGCCACAACCAATGAGCTGACCATTGATATCATCGCTCCTGTTATCACGGTTTCTATGCTGACTACAAACGATCAAACGCCTGCTCTGAGTGGTACCATAGACGACAACGCAGCATCTATCAGCATCACGGTTGATGGCCAGACTTTGGCAGCAACAAACAACGGCGATGGCACCTGGACCCTTGCGGACAACCTGCTTACCGCAATAGGCGAGGGGATATATGATATCGCAACAATTGCCACTGATGTGCTTGGGAATGCCGGTAATGACATCACCACCAATGAACTTACCATTGATCTCACTGCCCCGGTTATTACGGTGAATGCGCTTCTTACCAACGACCAGACGCCTACTTTGACTGGTACAATCAATGATAACGCAGCTGCAATTAGTATCACGGTTGCAGGCCAGACCTTAGTCGCCACAAATAATGGCGATGGCACATGGACGCTTGCTGATAATCAGCTTACAACGATAGCAGAAGGCGCGTATGATATTGCAGCCACAGCCACTGATATTGCAGGTAATGCGGCCAATGACGCTACGGTGAATGAATTGACCATTGACATCACTCTTCCTGTTGTAACCGTAGCCGTACTCACTACCAAAGACCAGACACCAGCGCTCACTGGCGCTGTTGATGATGTTGCCGCAGCTGTCAGCATCACTGTTGCAGGTCAGACCATCGCGGCGGTGAACAATGGTGATGGTACCTGGACACTTGCCAATGATCTGCTTGCCACCATAGCCGAAGGCGTCTATGACATGGCGGTAAGCGCAACAGACGCCGCGGGCAATATTGGCGCAGATGCAACTAACAATGAACTGACCATTGATATCAGTGCTCCGGTTGTGACAGTTAACACCCTGTTGACCAAGGATCAGACTCCTGCTTTAACTGGTACTGTAAACGACAATACAGCATCTCTCAGCCTTACAGTTGATGGCCAGATTTTGGCTGCAACAAACAATGGCGATGGCACCTGGACACTTGCTGATGATCAGCTCACCACGCTTACAGAAGGTATCTATGATGTTGCTGTGGCAGCTACTGATCTTGCGACGAATGTTGGTACAGAAGCTACGAACAATGAACTTACCATTGATATCACATCCCCGGTTGTGACGGTGAATGCGCTGTTGATCAATGATCAGACTCCTGCGCTTACCGGTACTGTGGATGACAATACAGCTTCTATTAGTGTCACTGTTGATGGCCAGACCATGGCTGCTGTGAACAATGGCAATGGTACCTGGACCCTGGCGGACAACCTTCTTGCAACCATTGCTGAAGGCGTACATGATGTTTCCGTAACTGCCACGGATATTGCCGGAAATGCAGGCAGTGATGCGACCACGAATGAATTGACCATTGATATCACCATACCGGTAATTTTCGTTAATGCCAAAATTACCAAGGATCAGACCCCATTGCTTACGGGCGCAGTTGATGATTTCACGGCAGGTGTCAGCATCATCGTTGCCGGTCAGACTGTGGCGGCAATGAACAATGGCAATGGTACCTGGACGCTGGCGGACAACCTTCTCTCAACCATGGCCGAAGGGACCTATGATGTTGTTGCCCATGCTGCCGATGCTGCGGGCAATGTTGGTACTGATATCACAACGAATGAACTGACCATAGACACAACCGCTCCAGTCGTAACGGTTAATAATCTTAGCACGAATGACCAGACACCCGCTCTTACCGGAATGGTCAACGACAATACCGCGCTAATCGTGGTCACTGTGGATGGCCAGACCGAATCAGCGACAAATAATGGTGATGGCACCTGGACCTTGGCGAATAACGCGCTTTCTTCGCTTGCAGAAGGCGTATACGATGTTTTGGTTACCGCGGTCGATCTTGCAAATAATGCAGCCGCGGATATTTCGACTAATGAATTAACGATCGACCTGACCGCTCCAATCATTACGATCAATGCGCTTGTCACCAATGATCAGACACCTGCGCTTACCGGTACGGTGGATGACAACACAGCTTCTATCAGTGTCACTGTTGATGGCCAGACTTTAACTGCGACAAACAATAGCGATGGTACCTGGGTTCTTACTGATAATTTGCTCACGGCAATTTCGGAAGGTACATATGATGTTGCAGTCATGGCCGCAGATATTGCAGGCAATGTCGCAACTGACGCAACAACCAACGAACTGGTCATTGATATCACGCCGCCTGTTGTTTCTATTAACGTGAAGATAACCAATGACCAGACACCCGCGCTTAGCGGCACGGTCAATGATAGTGCGGCTGCAGTCACCATCATGGTTGATGGCCAAACCAGGGCAGCAGTGAACAATGACGATGGCACATGGGCCCTGGCGGACAATCAGCTCTCGCTCATTGCGGAAGGTGTATATGACGCTGTTGTTTCCGCGACCGATGCCGCTGGTAATATTGGTATGGACGCCACAACCAGCGAACTGACTATTGATATTACCGCTCCTGTTGTCACGGTTATTCCGCGCAGTACCAATGACCAGACGCCGTCTATCAATGGGACAATCAATGATGTCAGCGCTGCCATAACCGTGGTTGTGGGCGGCCAGGCCAAGATTGCGGTCAATAATGGCAACAATACCTGGACGCTTGCGGACAATGCGCTTAACCCGTTGGCTGAAGGTATCTATGATGTTATGGTCACGGCAACCGATCCTGCGGGCAATACAGGCCTCGATGCAACAATTAATGAACTCCGTATAAACCTTTCAGCGCCCACAGTGACTGTCGATGTCCTTGAGACCAGGGACCCAACGCCTGCGCTTACAGGTACGGTAAGTGATCCTGCTGCTTCAATCAGTGTTGTGGTCGCGGGTCAGACCAAGGCAGGAACAAACAATGGAGATGGCACCTGGATATTGGCAAACAATATACTCGATACAATTGCGCCAGACACGTATGATGTGGCGGTCACGGCAACCGACCTTTCAGGCAACTATGGCACAGACGCCACCATCAACGAGCTGGTCATTATTCCGTTTATTGATACAAATCCGCCGATTGTTGGCTATACTGGTCCCAATAGTATCCCGGCCGCTGAAGTGACGCAGGCGCTGAATGGTAGCGGTATCATGACCATTAATTTCAAGGTTGTGGATAGCGAAACGAGCATGGTATCGCTCAGGAATTTTGAATATTCAGACGATAGCGGCGCAACATGGCATGCGCCGGTGAACAACGATGCATCGCTTTCATTTGGCGCTGGCTGGCCCAATAACAATGGCGCGGACTACAGATCGGCGAATGTGTTTGTCAGCGCCCAGGCCTACGCATTCACTTTCAATACAAAGCATGCTGATGTTACTTTAAGCCATGGTCTTATTACGGCGGATATATCAACATTCATGGTCCGTTTCAGCGCATTTGACGGACGCAATGTGTCTGTCGCGGGCGTGTCTGAAGCGCTGGTGCTCGATAACAAGGCCCCTGTCATTGCTTCTGCAATCTCTTTTACCACTGGCAATCCTGCAGCGGATTCGACCAGCATCAGACTTGCCGGGTCGTTTATCGAAACGCATCCGGCGACAAATACCTATTACTACCGGTTGAATGGGGGAGCCTATAGCGCGGCTATTCCGGGAACAGCGAATACCGCGGCACCTGCGCCAGTCCAGGTTCCGCATGTTCTAACCGGTGCGGACAGCTTTAACGCTGTCAGGCTGGTCCATGTTGATTCTTTGGGCAATACGGTTTCCAGTGAGGACTCGGCAGTCAGATATGTAAAACCCAAACAGCCCAGGCAGCCTGTTCTAAGCAATAGTGGCCTTTCCAGCCTGCGTGTTGGCGTGGATACCGCCCTTAACGAAGCCGCTGGATTGTCTTATGCCATTGCCGTTGATTCAGCTGGCGCCATAACGTATGTACAGACAGACGGGTCGCGCAGCGGTACGGCGGCATGGCAGACTGATTCAGCTTGGGGTGTAGCCCTAGCCACCGGCCTTTCTGAGCCAGTAAGTCAGTACGCATTCCGCGTCAAGAGCAGACATTTGCACAACAGCGCCATTGAATCCGATCTTTCTTTGGCTGCGTTTGCCGCGGCCATTGCGCCTGAGTTGTTTGATACCAACACAAGCCAGGCGGACCTGCAAGCTGTTGAACGCACAGACGCGAGCGATACCGTGGATATCTACTACCAGGTTTTTGATCAGGACAATGCGAATGATACTATCTTTGCCGAATACCGGAATGGCGTGTCAGGTAACTGGACATCACTCACCGCGGTCACCGGCAGTATTGGCGCGGTATCAGCTTCTGATTCTTCCGCGCACAAACATATTTTCTGGCATGCCGCAAGTCAGCTTGGTACTGCGTTTGAGAGCGACAGCGTGCAAATACGACTTGTGGCAAAAGATGCGCAGAATAATTTTGATACGCTTGTAATGGCAGGTGCAACGCTTGTTATAGACACCAAGGCGCCGGATACGGTAACAGACCTTGTGTCGAGCCGTGTGTCCCCAACAGCACTTGGCCTTGCCTGGACGCCCTCTGCAAGCGTGGATGCTGATACTATAATGATCCGGTACAGAAACGACGGAGCCAATCCAGCGGATACGGGCGATGGTATGCTTTGGACCGCGTTTGCCGCTATCAGCGCCGCTGATACTATTACCGGGCTTGTGTCTGACCATGCGTATAATATTGCCTTGTTCGTGAAAGATAGACACAACCACTGGTCAGTGGCCGCGTGTGTGGCGGACACCACGCTCGACACTATTTGTCCTGCGCCTGTCACTGGCCTGCATGCCACGGCGCTTTTGCGGGACAGTATTGCGGTCTCGTGGACAGCCAGCGTTTCAGCCGATGCAGATTCCATTAAAATTGTATACCGTAACGATCGCTTTGCCTTGAATGATTCTGATGGAACAATCTGGGGAACTATGTCTGCTGCCACGCTCAGCGATACCCTCACTGGTCTTATGGACAGTGCCTGGTTCTATATCTCCGCCTTTGTAAAAGACGACGCGGGCAATTGGAGCGCCGCGGATGCTGGCGCGGAAGACAGCGCTTTTACGCCTGACACAAACACCTACAATATGCATCCCGATCTTTTTGCGGGCGATACCACCAAGAACCTTGTCATTAGCGGCCGTTATCATGATGGGAGCGGTAGGATCGCTATCCCCATCCTTATCCGCGATAGAGACAATGCCGTGGTTACCCTCAGTCTGGAATATTCCGATGGCGCGGCATGGCATGCGTCCACAGCCGGTCCATGGACCATTCCCACAAACAGCAGCGCAGCATACGCGTGCAGTACCTGGATATGGGATGCGAAGGCTGATCTGGGCACTATCGACACTCTATATAGGGTCAGGTTTATCGCCAGTGATGGCAATGAATCTGATACTGTTTCCACAACAGCGCCTTTCCTGATAGATACCCGGCCGCCGCAGGGTGTTTCAGCGATTTTCCTCGATAGCAACGGATTTATTAACACCAAGCAACCCATGATATCGTTCCAGGCAAATGGCGCGGATACCATAACTGTCGCCTTCTGGGACACGTCTTTTAATAATATATATAAAGCCGCGTATGCGCCTGTTGTCCAGTCTGTCGCGTTCAGGGCGCAAGGGGTGCAGCGCATCTATGTTTCATTCAACGACAGTCTGGGTAATGCTGATACTAATACCTATGCTGATTCAACACTCTATGACTCAACCATGCCGATTGCCGCTATTCTAAAGCCCCTCTCTGGCGTCAGATGGGTCAAAGGTTCGGTTAAAACAATACAATGGAGCGCTTCGGATGCGTATTTATCGAATAATGCGTCTGTACTCTCCCATGCCAGCGCCGGAGACGCCGCGTATACGGTCATTAAGGATTCGCTGGCCGATACCGGAACATTCTTTTGGACAGTGCCCGATGTTTCAGACAGCAATGTGACAGTGCGCTTTACAACCAAAGACTCTGCCTGCAACATTACCATTGATAGTGTCACAATACTGATTGTCGACAAACCCGGTATTCCTTTATTACTCGCCATAACGCCGGACAACGCCATTGTTGGCCGTGACAGTACCCTCCAGTTTGCCATTACCGGCATTGACAAGGACAGCAACAATATCGTGACCAAGGACGTGACATGGAGTGTCATCGGCAATGTTGGCGCTATTAACGATTCAGGCCTTTTTACCGGGTCTCAAATAGGTGTTGGATACATTGTCGCGTCGCTGAATGGCGTTTCTGATACAACAGATTCAATTATGGTCAAATTTGACGTTGCATTGGATTCAGGCATGAATAAACTGTTGAGCTATCTCTCGGTTACTATTCCGTTCAATCCAGACACCGCGAAGATCAGGTTGTGGCCTATGGCTGATTTTGCCAAGCACGATACATTGCGGAATTTCGTCATGGCAACTCCGGTCATTGATTTTGCCGGTTCAATACCCATGTCGTATGGCAAGAACGTCACCTTTAGCGTTGATCTGGATAGCGTGCGTTTCCAGGACAGTCTTTTTGACACTTCAAAAGTCAGGGTGTTTGTATATGATTCCGCGGCGCATGGTTGGAAAATTGTGTTCAATACAGTACCCGTAAATCATGTGATCAGCTTCACGACAAACAAACTTGTGCCGTTTGTCGCAGGCATCGACACTCAAGCGCCGGTGGTCATGAATACATCGGATACCATCAATGCGGCAAGACAAGGCACCCAGTTCCAGATAAAGGGTACTATTGACGACAATATAATCAACTCTCGCGTTACGGTCTATTACCGTTATGGCGGTTCGGTAAAGTTCGATTCAGTGACCATCGTTGATTCCACAGGCGCAGGATACCGGTATACCCTGTTTGTGACCGACCATGGAGTTGAATATTTTGTGCGCGCGAATGACGGATCATTGACCTCTGTTTCCTCACGCTGTAATGTGAAAGTCAAGGTATCGCATATTGCGCAACCCGATTCTTTCCCGACCAATCAATGGAAACTGTTTTCTTTACCCACGGACGCGGTCAATGATTCGCTGATGTCGTACATGCGCGGGTTTGGAACCAATGTGAAAGAGTGGCGTCTCTATTCATGGGAAGACACAGGATATAGTGAAATCGGCGCTACGTCCGATGCGCGCACAGCGGCTGGCAAGGCGTTCTGGTTGCAGATTAGGAAGAAGGGGTTCTACTTCAGCGTTGATACTGGCTATACGATCCCGATTAACCAGTGTTTCACCATTGCGTTGCGACCCGGCCAGTGGACCACGATTTCTAACCCGTATCTATTCAGTATCGGCTGGCAGAGAATTCTCGATTCAACCGGTCATGGAAATATGCTCGCCGGCCCCTATACCTACAGTGATTCCAATTGGGTATCGCCCTTCGAAGTGCCTGCGCTCAAGCCTTGGGAAGGTTACTATGTGAAGAACAGGAGCGATTCTGTCATTACCTTGCGCATACCGTCTGTTGCGTACGTGGCTGGGGTTGCAAAGACCCGTGTTCCGGGCATGGATAGCGCTGATGTTAATCTTGAATGGGAAGTTAGAGATAATTCCAAGAGGAACTTCAGGCACTATTTTGGCGTCATAGGCGCAAAGAGCACCCCAGACTATGACCTGCAATTGGATGCTCCCATGCCGCCGCAGGCGCCTGATCAGGGTTTCAGCACCTATTTTGTGCGCACCAGTTATGCAAAAGGCCTCACTAAGCTCATAACTGATTTCAGTTCATTTAAAGATGGCGGCGAAACATGGGTTACTCAGGTCGCCAATCTGGTCGCGGAAATGCCGTACAAGACCTATGTACGCGGCGCAGAGACCTTGCCCGATTCTATGGCAGTGTATGTGGTTGACCGTAAGCGCGGCATCAGGATAAATATGAAGTCTGACAGCGCATATGTATTTATTGCGGACAAAGGTGAAGGTTCGCGCACGCTTCAAGTGCTGGTTGGCAGCAAAAACTATGTTGATCGCCATAGCGCTGATGTCCATGATATTCCCAAGGCATTTGCGCTTGCTCATAACTACCCGAACCCCTTTAATCCGGTTACCGTCATTGGCTATACTGTGCCGGAACTGGGCAAGGGCAAGATGCTGGTTTGCCTGGCAATTTACGACATCAAAGGTCAGCTTGTTCGCACGCTTATCAATGACAGGGTTGAAGGCGGTTATTACAAGGTGCAATGGAATGGCCGCACGGAAAAGGGCGACTATGCCGCAAGCGGTGTCTATTTTTACCGTATGATTGCGGGAACCAAATTTAATAAGACCATGAAAATGATTTTGATTAAATAGGCGGCGAAAAACGGGAAATAAAAGGCGGGACATATGAAGAAACAGATAAAAATCTTGGTCCTGATAGTTGCGCTGGTTTTTGCCAGCTCTGTGAACGGGGCAGAGGCTGATCCAAAAAAAGGCGTTCTAACGGCCGCACCAAAGGAAAAGAGCATACTATATGTTAAGGAAAATAACGGAACGTTCAGCGTGCTGGACCGGTCTGATACAAGCGCCACCCAATCATCAGATGACATGGAAACAGACAACAAGGTAAAGTATAAAGTTATTCCAGGGAAACTGGTGGCGCTTTCACGCGATGGTATCAGGGAAGAAGCGTCGCCAACCTCGGCCATTATCATGTCTTTGAGCAAAGGCGATACCATCAACTACAATGGTGAACAGGAAGGTTTCTATAGTGTCATTAATGCTGAAAATGCTGAAGTTGGCTGGGTGCTGGGCAGGGTTGTCGAGGTTGTTAAAAGGCCCGATTCCATAAAGATGACATTTGCAAACCGAACCAAACTGCACAAGGACTCCCTTGCTGCCATGTATGATTCGCTTGTTAATGCGGATTCTCTTGCGTTTGCCGCACTCGACGATTCAACGCTCAATGCGACCCTGGCAAGGGCGCGTGATTCAATAGCGCAAGAGGATTCCGCGGCTGAAGCCGTGTTATTTGAACAAAACCAGACCAAGGTGCAAAAAATCAAGAGCTATGTGTTAAAGAAGAAAAAACCTTTTATGCTCGGCAGTGGTGTTGCCCTTGCCGGCATTGTTGTGCTTGCGATTGCGATTTCAGGAAACAATGATGCGGGGAACGGCGGCGGCGGACAACCCGGTCCGGGCCCAGGCCCTGGTCCGGACCCTGATCCGGTGGACAACGGTGATATTGCGCCCATTACCATACAGATGCCGCCGGATGATTAATTGCCACAAGGGGCTCATTTCTTTGCCTCGCGCCTTGTCCAAATTGGGCCATTGTTCCCGCACGCAGGCAGAGACGTTGATCGCTGAAGGCCGCGTACGGGTGAACGGAAAGACCGAACACAACGCGAAGATACGTATTGACTTAAAAAAAGCGCGTATCTTCGTTGACGGCAAACCCATTGCCACTCCCGCTAAGATATATCTCATGCTCTACAAGTCCCGGGGACTGGTGACCACTGCGTCTGATGAGCAGGGGAGGGACACGGTCTATGCCTGTCTTGCGGACGCTGGACTTCCCTGGCTTTCTCCCGTGGGACGGCTTGACCGGGCAAGCGAAGGCCTTTTACTCTTCACCAACGATACGCGTTGGGCCAGCCGCGTCACAGATCCGGAAACGCACCTGGACAAAACCTATCATGTTCAGATCGATCGAGTCGCTGATACGGCTTTATGCGATAGCCTGGTTCGCGGCGTACCTTCTCCTCATGGCGGATTACTGGCCGCGAAACAGGCGGCTGTTTTACGGCAGGGGGAAAAAAACAGCTGGCTGAAAATTGTCCTTGATGAAGGTAAAAACCGTCAGATACGGCGCATGCTCAGCGCCCTGAGTATAGAGGTTCTGCGGCTTATACGCGTGGCAATCGGCCCGTTAAAACTGGGGGATCTGGAAAAGGGAAAATTCAGATATCTGACAAGCGAAGAAGCGGCGATCATGTGAAAGCAGGGAAATGGAAGCCGCTTTATCTTATTTTACATTCAGAATATTTATCCGCGTACAATTTCTGTAATATCGATACCTTGTCCGGATAAAGATCGGCAAGATCCCGGTTTTCAAGGCTGTCCTCCTTGATGTTGTACAACATATGGCGCTTCGGCTCAGTAATATACTTCCAGTCTCCCTCCCTGAATGCCCCCTTGTTTCCCCATTGCCAGAACATCTTCCGGCTAAATCGCCGATTGCTGAAAATTATCTCACCCGCATCGATACCGTCAACCGGACGTCCGGTGGTCGTGAACCCGCAGATGGTGGCAAGGGTGGGAAGGATATCGACGTTGTGAAGGGGTTGGTTTATGATCTGGAGGGGCTTGACCCTGCTTTTCCACATGAGCATGGCTGGTATGCGGATTCCGCCCTCAAAGAGGTCCTGTTTGTTGCCCCTGAAAGGCAGATTGCTTCCGCCATACTGGGGATCAGCGCCATTGTCGGAAATCAGCCAGACCAGGGTGTTATCAAGTTGCATGTTCCTTTTAAGACGGTCCAGCACCCTGCCTATATTGTCGTCCAGATTGGCTACAGTGGCGGCATAATATCGCCGTGCCTCATCCTTGATGTGGCTGAATTTTTCCAGGTAGGCTTTTGGTGCCTGGAGGGTATTGTAGGCGACCAGGCTGTTATGTTTGAATTCACTTACACGCAGGGTGTTCTCGGGAAGAGAATCTCGGGTGGACTTTGCGTAATGCGGCGCATTGTATGAAAGATACAGGAAAAAAGGTTGGGTCGATTCCCTTTGCTCATCGAAGAACGTGAGGGCATGATCTGTCAGCAGATCCGTGGCATATCCTTCTTCCACTGCTTCTTTATTGTCGATATACCAATCTGGATCTGGTCCATAGGAATGATTCCAGTAATCGATACATCCGCCTGATATGCCGGTAAACCGATCGAAACCATGATGCATGGGCAGATCCTCGGGCCGCGCACTTCCGAGATGCCATTTGCCTATTAAGGCGGTCCTATAGCCAACACTTTTTAACCGCGTTGCCAGAGTGGTTTCGCGCGGATCGAGATGGAAGGTGTCGCCGGGCATGATCACCTCGTCCAAGCTATGCAGGGATCGCTGGGGATAACAGCCGGTCAGCAGGCTGAATCGGGATGGGGTACAGGCGGGAGCGGCGGCATAATGCTGGGTAAAACGGATGCCCCTTTCCCCGATACTATCCATGTGAGGAGTGGGAATGTCGCCGTTGTAAGCACTTACGTCATTCATCCCCTGGTCATCTGTGAAAATCACAAGTACATTGGGTCGAGCTTGTGCGAGTCTCTGCCTGTCCTTGCATCCGGCAAGGAATGCGGCGGCGCCTAAGAAAGTGCCTCTGATGAACGTGCGTCTTTCCAAAATATCACCTCACTTTTTTGGTCCCTAGCAGCCCGTTTGTTAAGAAAATAATCCTTCAAGGCAGTGCAAACAAGAAAAATAGTGACTATATACCCCGGAGTTTACTCCAAGGTAGTTTATTGTACGGGCATGTGTTGTCGCAGAAAGCGTTGCTATTGTGATTGATCTATTTAATTAAAATAACCTTGGTTGTCAGTATTACTCCGCTTTGCAGGTGAATGAAATACATGCCGCTGGCAGCCATGTTTCCAACATTGTCCCTGCCGTTCCATATGACCGCATGATTGCCGGCCACGGCTTTGCCCCGTACGAGGGTCCTGATCGTTTTTCCTGACATGGAGGCTACGGTGATGGAAACAGGCGTATTGGCCCGGTCAGGAGCAATACCATACCTGATGATAGTGAACGGATTAAAGGGGTTGGGCTCAGGTTGGCGAAGATATGTTTTTTCAAAAAGAGGCGCTATTGATTCAATGAGCGGGGAAGGGTTGTTCGACAATTCGTCCGCGCCAACGTCGGTCTGGCCGTCTGAGCGGGAGAGTTTGTCCCAATCATTGGTCACATCAGCCAGGGTAAGACCGCGGTTCACCGCGCTTGCGGTGTCTGTTTTCAGATGGAGATCATTCGCGGCCTCATTGAGAAACCAGCGAGCCACGATGGTTTTCTGAGTACGGGAAACAACGAAATTATGTGATGTGTCGGGCATGGGGCCTGTTCCGGTGAAACTGCCGAATATAATGTTATTTTTAACTTCGCAGCCAGAGGTCCTTGTATAGACAAGAGAGCCGTTTCCAGATGTAAGCGAAGTAAATGAAGTATTGTTATATACTTTGATGTTGACGGCATCAGTGAGTTCAAAACCGACCGACACGCCGGGAATAACAAAATTATTCCTGATGATACCGCCGGTGACTGAGGCGGTTGTGCCGGAAAGATTACCGAAACAGATGCTTCTGTCGCACCCGATGAACGTGTTTCGTTCAACAGTCATGTTTTGGTTGCCATTCCAGAAGAATATGGCGCCGCGCGCCTGTCCGCTGGGCCCCCTGATGTTTTTAAAGACATTGTCGTGGACCACCCAGCCTGTTTCTCCCATGATGTCCATACCCGCGATATAATCGCCGCAGGTGTCTATGCTGTTGCTGCCGCAACGGGTGGGCGGCGGAATCGTGGTGTCTTCAAAAAAGCAGTACCGTATGGAGCAGCTTGGCGCGGAAACGCCGGAAGGCCCTTTGATCATTCGTTCGCCGATATTCAGAAAATGGACATTGTGAATGATGACGTTGGAAGGGTTTCCGTTTTGGAATTTGAGGCCGTGGCAACGGGATTCCGTGACCATCATGTTCGCTAAAATGGCCTGCGCCCCGCCTTCGAGCCGTAAGATTTCCTCTTCAACGTCGATGCAATTGTTCATTCCCTTGCCTACCAGAATTGCTTTGTCAGGATCGTCGGATGCTCCCCTAATGGTGAGATTGCTCACCCGTATTACCAGGGGCTCGAACGTTGAGACATCGTATGTGCCGTCCGCGATCAGGATTGTCTGGCCTGCGGCCTGGTTCCGGACTGCCATATACAACTGCGGGCCGGTACTTACATTGACGATATTTGATGATGGCGCAGGCAATGGCGGTACTGTTTTACCGTCAGTGGTGACATACCCGTACGCAACGCAGGAACACAGAAAAACAACTGTAGCGAAAATGTGAATTACCATAATCCCCCCCTTTAACAAAATATAACTAATTTATTCGCAATCTAAAATTTAATATTGTTCCTGGAATTTATTGCATCCCAATAAAGATCCTTTATGCCAGGATTTTTAAGAATAGTTGAGAAATTGAAATCGTTGTATTTTTATGGATAAGAAAGCCTAAGGATACACAATGACCGCACCCTGGTTGTGCGGTTCCACAAAAAAGCCGCTGATCTTCTTTTTTCCGCGCGTTTTAAAGTAGCGGTGCACCTCTTTCCGCAGCGAGTCTCCCTTGTCCGGACCCAGGCCGTGGATCACACGCACACTGGTGAGTTTATATTCACGCGCCATGTCTAGGAACAGCTCAAGTTCCACAATGCCCTGGTCGATGGTCAGTCCGTGCAGGTCGATTTCCTCGTCAACCGAAATCTCCCGGACCTTTTTTGGTGGTGAGACTTTGGGGACTTTTTTTCGATGCCTCGCCTTCTTTTTCTCGAACAGAGCAGGGTCCTTTCCATCGTATTTTGCCATGAGTGAGACAGGATGGCGTTTTACCCAGTCGATCTGGAACTGGAGCGGATCTTTCATACTCATGATAGGGGAAGCGCTGCAAGTGTACGGCGGGCGGCAATAAACTGGGCCGCTGCGCCAAGCAGCAGAAAAACCGCGAGACACACGTACGAAGCGGCAAAATTGCCGGTCGCCATCTTGATAAGGGTTGCCAGAACAGGCGCGCACAGAAAGCTGATGCCAATACACAGTTCATTGATCGCAATGCGTTTCACGGCCTTTTCCGGGTCAACCGATGCGTGGAACATCATATTGCACAGGAAATTGCCCGAATATATGCCAAACAGCACAGCGCCAACCACAAAAAAACCAATGCCCGCGGAAAAGAGGAGTGCGCCGCCAATGCCAAAAATCGTTATAATGGCAAAGTTTTTCCGCATATAATACGCGGGCGTCATGCGGGCAAGGAAAAGACCCGTAAGCGCCTGAGTGATTGCAAAGCTGAATTCCACAAGGCCTTTTATACCGATTTTAAAGCCGAGTAGCTGCGCATGCACAGGCCAGTAGGTTACCAGCATGTTCCAGCCGGTCCATCCTATGAGCACACCGATCCACCCCGAAACACTTAGGGACGCTTTTTTTTGCATTACCGGAGGCGATGGTTTAACGCTTTCCCTGATTTGCCGTATTGATGGTTTAAAAAGCAGCGCCACAAGGCCGATACTCGCGGCTGTGATTGCTGCGGCGTAGTACGAAGCGGGCCAACTGATGGCGCTTTTCAGAAACGAAGAGAGAAAAGGACCAATGGCAAAACCAAGGGACCAGGCAAAGGTATAATGGGCAATGGTCCGGGTGAGAGGCTTGGCAATGGTGTTGTCCACACCGAGCATAAAGGACTGAAACGCGTTGAAAAAAAGACTGCCCGCAAGGGGAATGCCGCAGAAGAAAATCTGGATGAGGCGCACCTGTTTTGTGTTCGCCAGGACAATCAGGATAATGATAACCGCGGCGACACCCACGAGCATCTGGCCGCGCGCATAGGCTGGTCGAATGATTTTTCCCATGAACAAGTTCGCGGCGATATAGCCGATGCCGTAGATCGCGACAATGGACCCCACAGTGCGCGTGCCCATGCCTTGCTCGGCAAGAGCGTGGCGGCTGGCGAACAAGGAGATGCCGATAATGATGTCAAAGGCAAAGGGGAAGAAATAGATGATCCATGTGTTCATTTTTGCGTTGTTAAAATACAATAATTCCATGGCCAAGGGTGTACGTATTTTTGTATATTAATCTGTTTCTTTTTGTTCTTCCACATAATAAAGCAGCCATGGAACTGAAGGTCAAAGATGTTGTGCGTTTTTTCAATGTCCCCGAGAATACTATTTATGAATGGATCGAAACACGGGGATTTCCCGCCTGCAAGGTGAGGGGCCAGTTCAGGTTCAACCGCGAAGAGCTGCTTGAGTGGGCCACGACAACCGGTACCAGGACCTCTGCCAGATTTTTCCCTGACAACTGCGCCCAGCAAGAACGTGCGGACATAGGTTCCGCGCTTGAGACTGGCGGCATCTTCTACTTGGTCAAAGGACAGAACAAACAGGAGGTCCTTAGAAATGTTGTTGGCCTGTTACGTCTTCCGGAAAAACTCGACCGGGAGTTCCTGCTTCAGATGCTCCTGGCGCGCGAAGCGCTTGCCTCAACCGGTATAGGGCAGGGGATCGCCATCCCGCATACGCGCAACCCCATTGTCCTTGCCGTGGACAAGCCTATGGTGTCGCTTTTGTTCCTCGAAAAACCAGTGGAATTCGGCGCTGTTGATGGCAGGCCAGTGCATACGCTGTTTACCCTTGTCAGTCCTACCATCCGCGTGCATTTGAACATCCTGTCCCGGATCGCCTATGTGCTCCATGACGCAGCTTTCAGACGCATGCTCGAAGAGCGGGCCAAAGTACTGGACATTGCGCAGCAGATCCGGCGCATAGAAGATTCGCTGGGTACACAACCATGAACCTGATTCTTGCATCTATTGCCGTTCTCTTTCTTTCCAGTCTGGTTTCCCTGGCTGTTCAGGGAAAACCGCGCATTGCCGGAATACTAGGCGCATGCGGTTCTGTTTTGGCCTTGGGCCTTGGCATTGTCCCTGCTGTACAGGCGCTCATGGGTTCACAATTCGCCCCCCTTGCTTTTGCTTCATCCATGCCCTGGTTATCGTTCTCCATGGGCCTGGATCCTATCTCTGCCATCTTTCTCGTCCCCATCTACATTCTTTCCGGTTTGGTGGCAGTGTATGGGACAGGGTATATGAAACCCTATGCTGAACAGAAAAATACGGCTTTCTACTGGTTTTTTTACAATATACTTGTCGCAAGCATGGTCCTTGTCTGCGTGGCGCGTAATGGCCTGTTTTTTCTTCTTTGCTGGGAGGTCATGGCACTTTCTTCCTTTTTCCTTGTCGCGTTTGAAAACGACAAGGTCGAGGTGCGCAAAGCCTCATGGATATACCTGATCGCCTCACAACTGGGAACGGTTTTTCTTATTCCCATGTTTATTCTTTTTGGCAACCAGTCAGGCTCGTTCGAGTTTTCTTCGTTCTATAATTGTCTGACCCCGGCTGCGGCAACCGGTTGCTTTATTCTGGGTTGTATTGGTTTTGGCACAAAAGCAGGCATAATACCTTTCCATGTGTGGCTGCCTGAAGCGCATCCGGCCGCTCCCAGCCCTGTTTCAGCGCTTATGTCCGGTGTCATGATCAAAACCGGCATCTATGGGCTGGTCCGAATGATTACTTTTTTAGGCATGCCGCCGCTCTGGTGGGGCATGGTATTAATCGCCATTGGAGCGCTATCGGGAATCCTCGGGGTCCTTTTTGCCCTTGCACAGCACGATATCAAACGGCTTCTGGCCTATCACAGTGTCGAAAATATCGGGATCATTGTTTTGGGAATCGGAGTGGGCCTCATCGGCATAAGTACCGGACATCAAACTATTGCTGTGCTGGGGTTTGCAGGAGGGCTCCTCCACGTAATCAATCACGCCCTTTTCAAGGGGCTTCTTTTTCTGGGCGCCGGGTCGGTTATTCACCAGACCCATACGCGTGAGATCGATCATATGGGCGGGCTCATTAAAAAAATGCCCATAACAGCTCTCACTTTTCTTATTGGAGCTGTTGCCATTTCCGGATTGCCACCGCTCAATGGTTTTGTAAGCGAGTTTCTGGTCTATATGGGCTCGTTTTCCGGTATCACCTCCCTTGAGGCGGAAACCGCAATGCCTCTTGCGGGCGTTATAGCCTCCCTTGCCCTTATCGGCGGCCTGGCAACAGCCTGTTTCACCAAGGTATTTGGTATTGTTTTTTTAGGAGAGGCGCGAACCATACAACTCGATCACGTGCAGGAATCTCCGGCAAGCATGACTGTCCCCATGATCATACTTGCGTTTTCATGCGTGGTCATAGGGCTGTCAGGCCCGCTTGTGGTCCGCCTTCTGATTCCCGAGGTGCTGGCCATTGTTCCTATTTCAGGACCATTTGTTTTCGATCCCTCTGAATGGCTTGTGAATATCTCAATTGTTGCCAGCGGTCTTGTCGTACTTATCATATTAGGTGCGGGCTTCAGGAAATTTCTGCTGTCGCGCCGGACTGTTGGACAAACCGTTACCTGGGACTGCGGCTATGCTGCGCCTTTTTCACGGATGCAATATACGGCCTCATCCTTTGCCCAGCCATTGACCGATCTGTTCAGCGCGTTCCTCAAGACAAAAAAGCATATCAAGGTTCCGGCAGACTATTTCCCGGCACAGGCGAGCATTGAAACGCATACCGCTGACCCAAGCAACGAGCGTGTGTACCGGCCGGTCTTTGCCCAAGCTGTCGGACTACTTTCCCGCATGCGCGCGCTCCAGCAGGGTAGAATACAAATTTATGTGCTTTATATAGTTGTAACACTTATTGCCTTGTTGCTATGGAAACTGAGATAATTGCTATGTATGCTTTCTCAATCATTCATATGTTTGTCGGGTTTGCGCTCGCTCCGCTCATGATCGGTATTGTCAACAGGACAAAGGCCGTGTTTGCTGGCCGTACAGGCCAACCTTTTTTGCAGCCCTACTACGACATGGTCAAACTCCTGCGCAAAGGGGCGGTATACAGCCGGACAACGTCCTGGATATTCCGCGCCGCGCCCGTGGTCGGTCTTGCGTGCGCTGTTGCGGCGCTCGCAATCGTACCTTTTGGAAATGCACCGGGTCTGCTCAGTTTTGAGGGTGACCTTGTTTTTTTTGCGTATGTTTTGGGGCTGTGGCGGTTTTTCCTTGTCATAGCAGCGCTCGATACCGGATCAGCCTTTGAGGGTATGGGAGCGAGTAGGGAAGTGCAGTTTTCCGCCATGGCCGAACCGGTGCTCTTTGTCGGACTGGCAACAGTTGCTACACTCACTGGTTCATTGTCACTCTCAGACATGATAGCCGGGCTTTCACTGCCTTTGGCGGAGATTGTCCTTGTCGCAGCAGCCCTGTTTGTTGTTTTCTTGTGCGAAAACGCGCGCATACCTTTTGACGATCCCAACACACACCTCGAACTTACCATGATACACGAAGTCATGGTCCTCGACTATAGCGGACCAGACCTTGGTTTTGTTCTGTATTCGGCGGCCCTGAAATTTTGGGTGCTTGGCGCGCTTATTATCGGGATAACGGTTCCCTTGGACGAGGGGCTGCCCGTATGGGCATCCTGCGGATACGCGTTTTTGGGAATGGTAATGCTTGCACTGCTCACCGGCATCGTGGAATCCGTCATGGCGCGGGTACGATTGCTCAGAGTGCCCCAGCTTCTTGCGGCCGCGGGCGCGCTTGCCATCTGCGCATTGATTTTCAGCATGAGGTGAAAGGAACATGGAAACGTATATTGAGGCCTCGGTCATTCTTCTTCTTCTTACGGATATCGCCCTGTTCGGCACAAGCCGGCTCTATACGTGCATCACTATCGCTGCGGTACAAGGTGTTTTACTCGGTCTTATCGCTTTGTTTGCCAATGCCGAAACGTTTATCCCACGTATCATTGTCATTGCCTCTATTGGCATTGTGATCAAGGCATTTGTCTTTCCTTATTTGCTCAAACGGACCATACGGCAGGCTGGCGTGCAGCGTGAAATACAGCCCTTCATCGGGTATCTGAGCTCCCTGGTAGTCAGTCTTGTTCTCTTCGGTGTATCCATCTGGTTCAGCGCTAAGCTGCCGCTGGCATTAGGGGCGGGGCGGTCCATGATCATTCCGGCCGCGATCATGACCATGTTCACGGGCCTTTTTCTCATTGTCGCGCGCAGAAAAGCGCTGACCCAATGCATTGGCTATATTGTCTGTGAAAACGGCATGTATCTGTTCGGTATGGTCGCGGTCGGCGAAATACCGGCGCTGGTCGAGCTTGGCATTCTACTCGACGCGGTTGCCGCGGTCACGGTCATGGGCGTGGCCATGTATCATATAAACAGGGAATTCGATCACATTGATACGGATCGGTTGAGCTCACTCAAAGGATAATGCGGTGATTGGACACGAAAATTTGCTGTGGATTATGCTGATTCTGCCTCTGTGTACCGGAGCGGTTGCGGCAACAATGCCTGCTGCGCGAAAGGCGCTTGCGGTTATGTGCACCGGTATTCTTCTTACGGCCGGGTTCGGGTGGTGGAGCGTTGTCCATGTAGTATGCCATGGCACCCTTTTTGCGGCTTCGGACTGGCTTTTTCTCGATGCGTTGTCCGCATATAATCTGGCAATTATGCTTCTGGTGTTTTCCCTGTGCGCTTGCTATGCATATGTGTATTTTTCCTGCGAATTGCGCAGAGGCCAGCTGACGCTGAGACAGGCACGGCTTTTTACAGCGCTTTTCAGCGGGTCGTTCAGCACCATGGCCCTGGTGCTCATTGCCAATAACCTGAGCATTATGTGGGTGAGCCTCGAGGCAACAACCCTGGTCACGACCTTTCTTATTTACCTCCACTCCTCGCGCCAGTCGCTTGAGGCAATGTGGAAATACCTGATTATCTGTTCTGTTGGCATGGCCTTTGCATTTATGGGTACGCTTCTTGCCGCTGCGGCCGCGGTAAAAGGCGGGAGCGTGGAAGGCGCGCAGGCCTTGCTGTGGACCCATCTTGTTGGCCGCGCATCACTCTGCGATCCCATGCTCATGAAGGCCGCGTTTATTTTTCTTCTGATCGGCTATGGCACAAAGGCTGGCCTTGCCCCAATGCACAACTGGCTGCCTGATGCGCACAGCCAGGCACCCGCCCCTGTATCAGCCTTGTTTTCAGGGTTCATGCTGAGCGCTTCGCTCTACTGTATTATGCGCTATCTGCCTATTGTTTCATCGGCAATTGGCAGTCCACGATGGGCGACAAACCTGCTTATTCTGTTTGGCATTGTTTCTCTGCTGGTGGCAGCGGCCTTCATTATATTTCAACACGATGTGAAACGGCTGTTTGCCTACTCAAGTGTTGAACACATGGGCATCATTGCGCTCGGACTGGGTCTTGGCAATGCCGGTGTCTTTACCGCTCTTTTCCACACGCTGAACCACTCCCTGGGCAAGACACTCGCTTTTTTCTCAGCCGGACGATTGGGCCAGATTTTTAAAACAACGGACATGGGCCAAATGCGCGGGGTTATGCGTATATCACGCGTATGGGGTTTTGGGCTGTTTATCTCGGTCCTTGCCCTTATCGGCGCTGCGCCATTTTCCATTTTTATGAGCGAATTTCAGACAGTCAAAGCCGCGCTCGATGCCGGGAACGTGACAGCGGCCGTACTCTTTCTTTTTGGTGCGGGAATCGTATTTATGGGTGTTCTTGCCCATTTGATTCCGGTTTTTTGGGCACGGAACGAGTCAGACGTGAGTCTTGTTACAACAGGGTTGCTTGAGAAATTCCTTGTCTTTTTTCCCGGAGTGCTACTTCTGTTTCTTGGAATCTGGATGCCGGACTTTCTCCATGGGGCCATTGACCGGGCAGCAGCAATCATTCTTTCAGGTGGTAATTAACCTATGAGTCCCACAGCCGGATTGTTATTGTTTCGGAATTGTCTGGCAATGGATAGCCAAGGCATCCCCTGTGTGGGAATTGAGACATTCCGGCAATGCATTATCGATTCAGTAAAGGACGGTGGAAGGTTGTGCGCGTTGTTCTATGTGCCTGAACAGGTGATTGGTTCCCCGCGCATCATTGGTATTGTCGCACAGGATGAAGCAGGGTCGTTGGGTGTTATTTCTGCTGAGCCAGGCATGACGTTTCCCGCACTTACACCCGGCTGCCAGCAGGCACACTGGTTTGAACGCGAGATACACGAGCAGTATGGCGTTGTTCCTGAAGGCCATCCCTGGCTCAAACCCATACGGTTTGTGAATGGATCAGATACAATCGGCGTTACAGATTTTTTTAAAATTGAAGGTTCGGAAGTGCACGAGGTCGCGGTTGGTCCGGTACATGCGGGGATCATTGAGCCTGGCCACTTTCGCTTCCAGTGCCACGGCGAAAACGTCTATCATCTTGAAATTTCTCTTGGGTATCAGCACAGGGGCGTTGAAAAGGCAATGCTGGCCTTTCCTGAAAAGCGGCGCCTTCATTACATGGAAACCCTGGCCGGAGACACTACTGTCGGACACGCGACAGCCTATGCCCATATCTGTGAAGCCTTGGCGCAGGGAGGATTCACGCCTCCGCGGGCAATGGCATTGCGCGGCATTGCGCTCGAGCTCGAACGTTTGGCAAATCATACAGGCGACCTTGGGGCCCTGGCAGGCGATGTCGGGTTCCTGCCAACAGCATCTTTCTGCGGCCGTATCAGGGGTGATTTTCTTAACATGACAGCCTTGTTCTGCGGCAACCGTTTTGGCAGAGGCATGGTTGTACCGGGCGGAACAGGATATGATGCTGACCGGGAACGGCTTGAAGAACTTTTACTCCGTCTTGGCCGGGCCGAGAAAGATGTTCTCGGCGCTGTTGAGTTGCTGTGGGAAACACCTTCGGTCATGTCCCGGTTCGAGAACACGGGTAAGCTAGCGCTTCAGACGTGTATTGACCTGGGCATCGTGGGACCTGCTGCCCGAGCAAGCGGTTTGCACCGGGATGTACGCAGCGATTTTCCCAGCGACATATACCGTTTTAACCATGTTCCCGTATCCGCATTAGAGTCGGGCGATGTATTTGCCAGGGCGTTTATCCGAAGGCTCGAAATCCAGCAGTCAATAAAATTCATCAGGGAGCAAGCGCAGTCGCTTCCGGGAAACGGGGTCAAAAAAGAGATTGGAAATCCAGGCAAGGGTCTTTTTGTTGTAGCGATGGTTGAAGGGTGGCGGGGGGAAATATGCCATGCGGCGTTTACGGGCAGCGGGGGAGAACTGAGCCATTATAAAATCATCGATCCGTCGTTTCACAATTGGATAGGACTTTCCCTGGCAATGCGAGGACAGCAGATATCTGATTTTCCTTTGTGCAACAAGAGTTTTAATTTGTCGTATTGCGGGCATGATTTATAACAGGGAAATAAGGCGCGAGGTACGAGGTACGAGGCTGGAGAACACTCTCGATCCTCGAGCCTCTATCCTCGTACCTGTTTACCAGAGAAACCTATGCTGAAAATAATAGCCGAACGAATACGGCAGAAAAAACGGACAATCGCATATCCCAAGGCGCCGCCGGTTTTGCCGGACCGGTTCCGGGGTATGCCGCGTGTCGATGCTTCCAAGTGCGATAAAGCGTGTGATGCCTGCGTTGTTGCCTGTCCAACCGGAGCATTGTCAAAGACAGACGGCCTTTCCCTTGACCTTGGTAAATGTCTTTTTTGCGCTGATTGCACAAAGGTCTGCCCATCAGGAGCGCTCAGTTTTTCCCAAGACCATTGTTTGGCAAGCAGGTTGCGGCAGGGCCTTGTTCTTTCGGGCCAGGAGTTTGAAAAGGCCACGGCAATGGGAGAGGAGATCAAACGTATTCTCGGAAGATCGCTCAAATTGCGCCAGGTGTGCGCGGGCGGGTGCAATGCGTGCGAGGCTGACCTGAACGTGCTTACCACAGTGGTCTTTGACCTGGGACGTTTTGGCATCCAGTTTGTCGCTTCGCCCCGCCATGCCGATGGCCTGTGCCTTACAGGGCCGGTAACTAAAAATATGGCTTTGGCGCTCAGAAAAACCTACGAAGCCATCTCGTCCCCAAAGATAGTCATTGCCGTGGGCGCGTGCGCAATATCTGGCGGGCCCTATATTGACCATGAAGAAACGTTAAACGGCGTGCCTTCAGATATTCCGGTTGACCTGTTTGTTCCCGGTTGTCCCCCGCATCCTATAACAATTCTTGATGGGTTGTTGCGATTTTTGGGAAAGATACATCACTAAATAGATGTAAACTAATACTTAATGTTGTGAAATAACACTTGACACGCAATCAGGGTTTTATTATATTTATTCTTAGGAGAAATCAAAATCTATGGAAATAATAGGCGTCAATATCAAGAAGCTCCGGACAGAAGGGAAAATTTCATTGCGAGAGCTTGCAAAAAAATTGAATGTGAGCGCAAGCTTCCTGTCCCAGGTTGAAACAGGCAAGGCAACACCTTCAATATCAACGCTTAAGGCGCTTGCTGATTCTCTTCAGACTTCAGTTGGAGCTCTTTTAGGAGAGTCTGATGTCGAGAATAACAACCCAGTTCTTAAAGGTGCAATGAACAAAGCAGGGAAGCGGACCGCTGAAGGTATGACAGTTTCACTTCTTACCTCACCCGATCCTACCAAACAGATGGAGCCGCTTTTGTTCGAACTGGAAAAAAACGCCACATCAGGACGGTCACAATATAAGCATTTTGGACAAGAGTTTGTGCTGGTCCTCAAAGGAGCGCTTGAAATCACTTTGAATGAAACGCGCTATATGCTGCAGCGTGGAGACAGTATCTATTTTAATTCAAGCACGCCGCACATTTTTAAGAATGTTTTTAATGGTGAAACCCAGGCGTTATGGGTTGTAACGCCCCCGACATTTTAAAATTTTTTGGACGATGTGTTAAGTATATGTTAATGGTGTAGTGCTTAGATTAACAGGAGGTGTCATATGTACGATATCTTTGAAGGAAAGGTGAAGGGTCTGCGCAAGCCAATGTCCCGGTTTTCCGAAAAAATGAGGCAGTTTGATGTGAATGAGCAATCGATCGCTGAATTCAGGGAACTGATTATCGAGGAGATGGAACGTCTCGAATATGATTTTGTATTTGATGACCAGGCAGGGAATATCATCGGTATTATAAAAGGTCTGACACAAGGAGAGGACCTCATGCTCGTTTCCCACATGGATCTGTTCAGGGCGGGGACCGGGCGTTCCGGGTATTTTCTCACGCAGGGCGACCTTGCGCCGAGTCCCTCCACGTTCAAGGTGGGAATAATCAGCAGCATCTATTCAGGCGCGGCCATTAAAAATTCGTTGATACCGCTGAACGGAGATATTATTGTGTGTTGCGTCACTCGGGCTGAAGGATGCGACCTGGGCATACGCCACCTGTTTGAACGGTTTCTATTGAAACGGACCTCCAAGATCAAGGGAGCGGTTTTATGCGAACCCACGGGTCTGAAAGTCCATTTGGGCCACCGGGGAAGACTTCAGTACGAGATTGTCATAGGAGGCGCAATTGCCGAAAATGTCGTACCCAATAAGCGCGGTGTGAATATGCTGGGCAGTATGTTCCCATTGATCAATGAACTGGAGAAGGTCTCCGCAACCTTGCCGCACGACACCACCCTTGGCGATGCCACGCTTATGATTCATGATGTGCATTTCCGTGATACCTGTTTGGGAGAACGTGCGCCTGAATTCCGCGTCGCCGTTGACCGTACTTTTGTGCCTTTCGAGAATCCCGAGGCGATTCTTGAACGGGCCCGGTCCATCGCTACAGCGGTATATCCCGAAAAATCGAGCATCGCAACAGCATTGGTGAAAAACAAGATCCGGATGCAGACAGGGCTTGAAACCGTAATGACAAACGAGTTCAAACCCTGGCTTATCCAGGCGAATGATCCATTTGTTTTGGCGTCACTTGAAGTATTGCGTGAAAACGGTTTCAGCGCGGACACTGAATGCTGGAAACGCATTGTAACCGAAGGGTCGTATATTTGCGGTGAACTGCATATTCCCGCCATCGGGTTCGGCGCTGGTTCTGAAGTTTCGCAGGATGGGGGAATCCGTCTTGACGAACTTGAACGCGCGGCCCTTGGTCAGGGAAGTATCGCGTTGCGGAACATTGGCATGCCGACATTCGGGTGGAGCTGTGATGAAATCTGAACCTGGGTCTGTGAATGTAATGGTCCTCAACTGCGGCAGTTCTTCGTTAAAGTATAAAATTGTACGAATGCCAGAGGAATGCGTACTGGTTGCCGGCGAGGCCGAGCGTGTTGGGATCAAGACAAAGGAAGATCCTGCCATCCATCATACCGTTCTGGGGAGCACGGTAACGCTGCCCTTGGCCAGGGGAGACCATGCGGCCGCGTTCAGGCGTATTATGGAGATAATCGCCGGCGATTCAGCCAATGATCCGGAAATCGCATGTTCTCTTTTTGCCCACAGGTATGTGCACCCAGGTACGTTGTTTACTAAAACAACACGTATCAACGCTCATACCCTCAAGCAATTACGCCAGACCTTGCCCCTGGCGCCGCTACACAACCCCATCTCGTTCAGTCTTGTTGAACTGTGCGCGAAAGAATACCCTGCTATTCCCCAAGTTGCGGTCTTTGACACCTCTTTCCATGCCACAATCCCGAAAGAGCACTCATTATACGCGCTACCGCGTGTTTTTTCCAGGAAATTCGGCATACATAAGATCGGATTTCATGGGTTGTCGCATGAATACGTGATGCATGCATCGTGCGGTTTTCTCAAGCGGGAGGTGCGTACCCAGCGGATCATCAGCTGTCATCTGGGTACCGGAGGATCGAGTATTTGCGCCATCAGTAACGGCCGTTCGGTGAATAATTCCATGGGCTTCACGCCTCTTGAAGGTTTGGTCATGAATACGCGGTCCGGAGATGTTGATGTGGGCATGGTATTTTACCTGATGTTCAAGGAGAATTGTTCCGCGGACGACATTGAGACGATCCTGAATAGAAAAAGCGGCATTGTCGGTGTGTATGCCGCGTCATCCGACATGCGGGACGTTATTGCCAGCAGCGTTTCCGATCCGCGGGCGCGTCTCGCCTTTAGTCTTTATGTTAATAGGGTCAAAAAATATATCGGCTATTATTCGTTGCTTCTTGAAAAGCCGGACGTCCTGATTTTTACGGATTCCATTGGTACGGGTTTGTCTCTGGTGCGCGAGGAAGTCTGCAAAAATCTGCAGATGTTCGGCATTCGCATCGACGCGGAAAAAAACCACGGCTACCGGTCCGGCATGGCCGATATCTCTCATTCAAAAGCGGAAACGCGCACGCTGGTCATTCCCACGGACGAAGAGATTGTCATTGCGCGGCAGGCGTATAAGGAGCATTCATATGGTCATAATAATTGAACACTCCATTCGAGAGGTAACGCTATGGACGCACAGGGCCGCCGGAGCGCCTTCAGTCAAAAAAGTGGCGACCATGAACACCGGTGATTTCCTGGAAACAGACCTTATGCCTTTCATTCGCACTATGTGCGGAGAGCGCGAGACAGTCACCGCGTTCGCTTTCTGCCTGGTTTCGGGAGGGGACTTGTTCCCCAAACCCGTACGGATCACTCGCAGGGCCATCGATTCGTTGGCGCGGTTGGCGCCTCTCTTCCCGCTCTATATGAATCATACGCGCGCTCTCTTTTCTTTTTGTCTGACCCAGGTTGGCCCGATTCCAATGTTTATGTTTTCCGAGACGGCCTTTTTTAAATCGCTTCCGGACGAGGAACGGTATTACGCGATACCCTATGAATACAGCGAGGCTAACCGAATCAAACGGTGGGGATATCATGGGTTGCTGCACGAAGATAGCAGCGCCCTGTTTCCGGAAACATCGCAAGTGCTGTCAATTGTTTTAGACAGGCAAACAACCGTGTGCGCGATAAAGAACATGACGCCAAGGTATATTAGCATGGGATATACTCCGCTTGAGGGGATCATGGGAAAAACAACGTGCGGTGATCTGGATCCCGGGGCGGTTTTTTATCTGATGAAGGCCCATAATTTGAGTATGTATCGGATTGATGATATTTTGAAAAACGAGAGCGGTTTTTTTGGAATGACCGGACGCAGGGCGGATATCAATGAACTCTATCAACTCAATGGCAAAGACCGGAAGGTTACCGAGGCCTTTAACCTGTATTTTAATCAGATACTCCAGCATACGGGAGAGGGGATGGCTCTTTTAGGGAGTCTTGATGGGATCGTTTTTTCGGGCAGATATGTTTCCGACCTTCAGCCGCTCGTGTTCAAGGTGCTGAAGAAACTATCCTTTATGGGCCTCTATCTGCGACGCTTGCCGTGGAAAAAAGCAGGGGACCGCGCGGTGTTTGTTCATGGCGATACTTCCCGAATCAAAGCCTGTCTGAATTTCAGGACAAAACAGCGAATCATGGGGGAGGCTACAGTCGAATTGTTGAAACGTGCCTGACAGTAATTTTGCATATTAACCTTTGACTTTCCCTTGTATACAACGTTAATTTTCTTGCATGGAAAAACGCGCGCACATATTCGCAGGGGTCATCGAATCCGGTGCGGTCATTAAAATCACCGGCCACGCCACCTTTGCCGAGGCCGCGAACTTGAAAAAATACGAGGACCAGCACGCTGAGCAGCACCTGAACGCGCCCCAGCTCATTTTTGACCTTACCGAGTGCGTCCATGTCGACAGCACTATGATCGGCATCATCGCCAATCTTGCGGTCAAATACTACAAAAAGAATGGCAAGAAAAAAGCCATTGTGCTGTACGCAAACTCCATGATACAGAATATTCTTGATACCAACAACTGCCAGTTTATTCTCGATCCTGTGCTTGCCAGCCCGGGAGAAGTATCGAAGGCAGGGGCGACCGAGGAAATCATGGCCTCACCAGAATCGGGCGGGATGTTTCTCCGGCAGAGCATCCTGCTTGCCCACGAGACCCTCATCGAACTTAACGAGGACAACCTTGCGAAATTCAGCTCGCTGGTCAGTCAGATCCGTAAGAAAATCAGCCAGTAAGACTTATTTTTATCTATATCCCGAGCCTGCCTTTTTCTGCAAAAAAGATGTCTATGTAATATAAATGTAATATGCGTGAAATGCTGTTGTAGCGTATATGATGTATCTTCATAATACTAAAGAAAGAGGTATTCATGCAGACTCATTACGAAGAGAGTATGCGGCGGGAGATCGACCGTATCCGTGACCAGGTTGGCAGTATGGCGGCCCTGGCTGAAAGTGCCCTGAATGACTGCGTTAAGGCCTTTGTGGAAAACGACCACGAACTCGCCTATGCGGTCATTTTACGCGACCTGTATGTGGACGAGAAAGAGAAGGAGATAGACCGGCTTTGTCTCGAATTTCTCGTTCGGCAGCAACCGGTTGCCCAAAGCCTCAGGTTCGCCTACAGCACCATTAAAATCAATCTCGAGATCGAACGGATCGGCGATTATGCCGAAAGTATTGCGCGCTATGTCATCAGATTGAAGGAAAAGACCGCTTCGGGCGTTGAAGAGGCCATTGTAGAGCTGGCCAATCTTTCCATTGCCATGTTTCACGATTCAATAGAGGCCTTTTTAAACCCTGATCCTGAACGCGCGTGGTCGGCCATTGAGATCGAGGACAAGGTTGATGCCTTGCGTACCCGGATTAACCGGGAATTGGCGCGGCTCCTTCAGTCAAACAACCTGCCGTACGACATTTTCGATCCCCTCGCGGTCATTACCCGGCGGCTCGAGAGGGTCTCGGACCAGGCGCGGAATATTTGCATGGAAGCGCTCTACATGTGTACTGGCCAGTATGCCAAACATCCCGGTACCGGCGCCTTTCGCATCCTTTTCATAGATAACCACAATTCCTGCAGGGGGCCCATGGCTGAAGCTATTGCCATTGGTCTCAACCAGCCCAGATTCATTTTCAGCAGCGCTGGCGCCCAGTCCAGGCCAATGCTGCAAGCCACAATCGAATTCATGAACACAAAAGGCTTTGACCTGTCACGTACCATTCCCAGGTCCATTCAGCAGATACCGCATATCGAACACTACCAGGTTGTTGTCGCCCTCTCTGAAGGGGCGCGCAAGATATTCCCCCAATGCCCGCGCAAGACCGTTTTCCTCGAATGGCTGGTCAGCGACCCCTCGGAAACAGAGGGTACTCCTGAAACAGTGCAGGCTGCCTACGAGGAAACATTCATGTTCATCCAAAACCATATAAAGGCGCTAGTTCAGGCGCTTATCGGCTCAGAAATCAAGACTGAAACCAGGAAGGAGTCTTAAATGATTTTTAGTACATCCAAGACAAACCAAGACCATGTCAAGACAGCGTTCGCTGTCGCTATTTCAACCATGCTCATATTTGTCCAGTGCGGGAAAAAGACCGGAAAAGACGAGGTCGAACGCCAGGTTATCCAGATAAAGGGAAGCGACACCATGGTCAACCTTGCTCAGGCATGGGCCGAAGCCTATGCGCTGGTTGACACTGCAGTCGATGTAGAGGTTTCGGGCGGCGGATCAGGTGTTGGCATCGCTGCACTGTCCAAAGGTACCATTGACATGGCGAGTGCCAGCAGGAATATGAAGAAAGAGGAGATAGAAAGCGCGGAACGTAACACAGGAAAAAAGCCCGAGGAATTCATCGTGGGCTTCGATGCGTTGGCCGTGTATGTTCATAAGGACAATCCTCTGGACATGATCTCCATAGACCAGCTCGATATGATTTTTTCCGAAAAAGGCGATATAACCCGCTGGTCGCAGCTGGGTATTTCTTTGCCTGGCGGGGAAAATGATGAAATAGTCCGGGTAAGCCGTCAGTCCAGTTCAGGGACCTATGAGTTTTTCCGGGAACACGTGCTCATGAACAAGGATTTCAAACTGGGTTCACGGGATATGAATGGTTCAAAGGAAGTGGTAGAACTGGTGGGATCCACAAGGTCGGCCATCGGATACAGTGGTATGGGATATGCCAATGATCAGGTTAAAATGCTAAAGGTTGAATTAAAAATCGGCGAACCGGGAATAGCCCCTACGGTAGCCAACACACAGAACAAGTCGTATCCTCTAGCCCGGTCCCTGCAGGTGTATACGCTGGGCACGCCCGAAGGTGCTATAAAAAAATACCTTGATTGGATTTTATCAGCTCAAGGCCAGGCTATTGTTGAGGAAAGCGGGTATGTTCCCCTGGACTAGCAATAATAACCCATGAACATACCTGATTCAACACATCCGGCATGCCAGCGGCGTCACCAGCGGTCCCCTTTTGCCATAGGAGGGGAAAAAGCACTGGAATGGCTGATCCGTCTGAGCGGCATTAGCGCTATTTTGTTTGTACTTGCTATTTTCTTTTTCATTTTCCGCGAGGCGCTGCCGGTGCTATTCAGCGAGCGGTTTTCCCTTTCCCAGTTTCTTTTCAGCGCCGAATGGTATCCTACATCGAGCGTCAATGTCCGCTACGGCACCCTTGCCCTTACGCTTGGCACCTGCGCTGTGACCGCGCTGGCCATGGTCATCGCCGTCCCTTTTGGGCTTGGCGGCGCCATCTATATTTCCGAGTTCTCCAGTCCGCGCGCAAGGGAAGCATTGAAAATAACCATTGAACTTCTGGCGGCCATTCCCAGTGTTGTCTGGGGATTCATTGGTCTTACCATGATGAGCAAACTGATAGTCACCTATACGGGCGCGCCCGTGGGCGTCAATCTGCTGAACGGCGGAATTATTCTGGCCCTCATGAGTGTACCCATCATTGTTTCCATAGGCGAGGACGCGCTCAAGGCTGTCCCGGATTCGTTCCGCGAGGCGGGCATTGCCATGGGCGCCACAAAATGGCAGCTTGTCTATCGCGTGCTTTTGCCTGCGGCAAAAAACGGACTCCTGGCCGCAGTGTTGCTGGGCGTTGGTCGTGCAGTGGGAGAGACCATGGCCGTGCTTATGGCCACCGGACATGCAGTCCAGATACCTCACGGTATTCTCGATTCCGTGCGGACCCTTACGGCCAATGTTGCCGCGGAATTGGGTGAAGCGCCCGTGGGTTCAGACCACTATCGCGTGCTCTTTCTCACCGGCGTTCTGCTGTTTGCTATTACTTTTACGGTCAATATTACGGCTGATTTTGTCATCCGGGGTTTTAAAAAGAAATGATTGGTTAGCTATGCATATCACCACAGGTGTAAAATTCGGCGTTACCAGCCACGTGGTCCGCAAGGAACGCGCTCAGAGTGCGGCCCAATGGGTATTCAGGGCCATGGCCCTGGCAATGATTGTACCGCTTTTTGCCATCATTACCTATCTTGTGTATCGCGCTTCTCCCTCTCTTTCCTGGGAGTTTCTGGTCGAGGTGCCCCGGCGCGGCATGCGCGATGGCGGCATATGGCCCGCGTTTATCGGTACACTGAACCTTGTTGTTCTTTCACTGGCAATATCAGCGCCCATTGGCATCATGGCCGCTATCTATCTTAATGAATATGCGCGTGACAACTGGTTCAACCGCCTCATCAATCTCGCGGTCATCAATCTTGCTGGCGTGCCCAGCATTGTGCATGCGCTTTTTGGCCTTGGCGCCTTTGTCTACGCAGCCCAGTTGGGATACTCGCTTATCGCTGCCTCCCTTACCCTGGCAATAATGACCCTGCCGGTCATTATCGCCAGCACCCGCGAAGCCCTTGCCTCTGTGCCCATGGCCTTTAGGGAAGCGTGCTGGAACACTGGGGCCACGCGTTGGCAAACCATCAGGGCCGTGGTTTTGCCTAATTCCATCAGCGGTATCCTTACCGGCGTCATCCTTCAGGTAAGCAGGGCCGCGGGCGAGACAGCGCCAATTATGTTCACTGGTGCGGTCTTTTATAAGGCGGTCAAACAGGGCGATTTTTTCCCCTATGGCCTGACCGACCAAGTCATGGCCCTGTCCATGCATCTCTACACTGTTGCCACGCAGGTACCCAATGTCAAAGAATCAATACCGTATGCAACGGCTGTGGTGCTCATGGGGTCTGTATTACTGGTAAACGCATCTGCAATTACCTTGCGCGTATACCTTAGAAACAAGAAAAAATGGTAACATGACCGAAAAAACACCCATAATAGATGTGAAGGACCTTCGCATCAGGTATGGCGCTCATGAGGCCGTGCATGGGGTTTCGTTTTCCATTGTAAGGAACGAAATATTCAGTATTATTGGCCCGGCCCAGTCTGGAAAAACCTCGATTCTGCGCTGTTTAAATAGGACGCTCGATTTTGTTGCAAACGTGACAGTATCCGGTTCTGTGTGCATCGACAACGATGATGTGCTGAAAGCCAGGGATGTTTTTGGTTTGCGCCGGAAAATTGGCATGGTGGCCCCCCTGCCCGTGGGTCTTCCCCTTTCCATATACGAAAACGTCGCCTTTGCCCCGCGCTGTTCAGGCCTCAACGCAAAAGATGAACTGGACGCTCTGGTTGAAAAATGCCTGAAACAAGCCGCTTTGTGGTACGAAGTCAAAGACCGGCTCAACAGTCTGGGCACAGCGCTTTCCGGAGGCCAGCAGCAGCGCCTTACCATTGCCCGCGCCCTCTCTCACCAGCCCGACATCCTTTGCCTCGACGAATTCTCCATTGCCATCGACCCGGTCACCACCATGCGTATCGAGGATGTGCTTAAGGAACTAAAGCATGAGATCACCATCATTCTGGTCACCAATCTTACTCAGCAGGCGCGGCGGCTGGCCGACCATACCATGTTTCTCTGGAAGGGTGGCATTGTTGAAATAGACCGGACTGAGGTCATGTTTTCCGAAATGCCCGCGCGGCGCGAAACGTATGAGTATGTGAATGGTATCTTCGGATAAGGGCAAGCACACCATGGCAGAAGAAACCAGATCAGGCGCTTTGGGCATAGCAACCAGGAATGTAAATCTCTGGTATGGATCGTTTCAGGCCCTCAAGCAGGTCAGCGCCAATTTCCAGCAGGGGCTCATTACCGCGCTCATTGGGCCCAGTGGTTGCGGTAAAACAACCCTTTTACGCTCTTTCAACCGCATCAACGAACGTTTTAGCTATGTGCGCACTGCCGGAGAGATTATCATCCTGGGAAAAAATATCTACGATCCCGATGTCTCATTGCTCGAACTGCGGAAGTCCGTGGGCATGGTTTTCCAGCGGCCCAATCCCTTGCCGCTCTCGGTGTACGAGAATGTGGTCCTGGGCATGCGCCTCCACCTGCCCTCACACGAATTAGGAAAGGAAAAACTCGACCAGGCCGTTGAGACCGCGCTTACCGACGTGGGACTATGGAGCGACCTCAAGGACCGTCTGGGCGCAAAGGCGACCTCCCTCCAGCTTGAACAGCAGCAAAAACTGTGCATTGCACGCCTGCTGCCCCTCAAACCCGAGATCATTCTCATGGACGAACCCTGCTCTTCACTTGATGTGGATGGAACACGCGCCATAGAGGAACTCATGTTTTCGCTTCGGGGCAGATATACCATAATTATTGTCACGCACAATATGGCGCAAGCGCGTAGGGCCAGCGATGAATGCATGTTTATGCTTTTAGGCGAAATGATTGAACATGGCCGCACCCAAGACCTATTTTTAACTCCGCGCGACCCTCGGACCGCCGAATACATAGAGGGCCGGTACGGATAATATATGTTCAAGTCCCTGAAATTCAAGGTAAGCCTGCCGGTGTTTGTCGCCATTCTGGTGATTGCCGCGGCAACAGGAGTGGTGTTTCTCCGTAATCTCAAACAATTTTACCAAGCCAGTCTGATTGAGGAAGAAGGAAGGACGCTTCTGTTCGCCGCGCGTACCATGCCCGACTCGCTCTATCAGCGTGACCAGGCGTGCGCCCTCCAGGAATATTGCGCTGTTCTTGGCGCTTCTCTGAAGCAGCGTGTAACTTTTATTGATACCCATGGCACCGTACAGGGCGATTCATATCTCGATTCAGCGTCCATTGCCACTGTTGAAAACCACGGCAACCGGCCCGAAATCCAAGGGTTGGCAAGGTCTGGCACAGCCAATGGGTATGGCCATGCCGTCCGGTTCAGCGAAACCGTAGGCATGCGGATGCTGTATATCGCGGCCCCTATTGTCCGTGAGGGCGTTACATGCGGGTATTTACGGTTTGCCACACCGCTTAAAAACATTGAATCATACCTGCATGGCCAGGTAATCGCGCTGTTACTGCTGGCAATGGCGGCTTTTCTTGTCATTGCGTTTACCGTCTATTATTATTCTCACAGTGCCCAGAATGTCATACGCGAAATCGGCGAGAGCGCCAGGCGGATTGAACGCGCGGGACCCCGCCAGTGGCGGTACCGTGGTTTTTCACTTGAAACAGACCGGCTGTATGATTTTATCGATGAAACAGCCGTACGGCTGCAGACGCTTATCCGCGACCTTGTTGCCCAGCGTGAGGAATTCAGGGCTTTGCTGGATTCGGTCCCCGAAGGTGTGGTGGCTGTTGACAGCCGGTTCATCCTGCTTTTTGCCAACGATAACGCATGCCGCCTTTTCGGGTCAACATTCACGTCCGGTTCTGTTCCCTTAGTATCGCTTGCCGGTTTTACCCATGCCCAGGAATTTCAGGAGATCGCGGCCGCATCGCTTGGTGCGAGCCGCCGCATTGAGCGCACTGTGGCATTCAGGGGTCCTGGGCGTGTCTGTGACTTAAAAACAGTGTGTACGCCGCTCTTTCAGGAATTCAAATCAGGCGAACGGGTTGTATTACTTACTTTTGTGGACATCACCGAGGAGAAACGGCTGGTGCAGGCAAAGGCAGAATTTGTTGAGGCCGCGTCTCACGAACTGCGGACCCCGCTCACAGTGCTCAAAGGATATGTCGAAACCCTGGACGAGTCCGCGGACCCGGCTTTTCTGCGTCAATGCCATCAGAAAATAAAACAGAGTGTTTCCCGCTTGGAAAACCTGACCGCGGACTTGTTGCAACTTTCATATCTCGAAAGTGGCAAAGCGAACATCATATATAAGAACATGGATCTGAAGCAATGCGTCGATGAAATCATTAACGATCTTGCCGGGCATATTCAGGAAAAGGGGCTTATCGTGTCCGCTGATTGTTCCTGCACTATCAGAAGCGTTCCTGAACTGGCATACATCGCTCTGTATAACCTCATCAGCAATGCGGTCAAATACAATACGCCAGGCGGCCGGATCATCATTCGTTCCGCAACCAGCGCATCTCTGTGCGAGATCAGCGTGATTGACTCGGGCGTGGGCATTGCGTATGAATACCGGGACAAGGTCTTTGAACGTTTCTTCCGGGTAGACCGCCATAGGAGCAGGGAGACCGGTGGCACGGGTCTTGGCCTTGCCATTGTCAAACATATTGCCAATACGCTCAAAGGGGCTGTCCGTATCGAGGACGGCATGGATGGAGGCGTTGCCTTTGTCCTGCGTCTGCCACAAGAGAATTCCTGAAATAGTAAATCCAAACAGTTGACTCTTTTTTTTAATTTTTGTATCTTTTTTTCCTTTAAGAATATGGGAATCTCATCAAAACATATATTTCAACCTCAAACCAATAAAGGGAAAGACCTATGATACAGGTGCAAAATCTGAAGAAAACCTACGGTACCATCACTGCCGTGGACGACATTTCCTTTGAGGTCCAGAAAGGGGATATCATTGGGTTCCTGGGTCCAAATGGCGCGGGAAAAACCACGACAATGAAGATCCTGACCTGCTTTCTCGGCGCAACCTCGGGGACCGCAAGCATCGGCGGTTTCGACGTTGAGAAAGACTCATTCGAAGTGAGGAAACGGATCGGGTATCTTCCTGAAAACGCCCCGCTCTACACGGACCTCGACGTATTAAGCTTTCTCCGGTTTATCGCCGAGATACGGCAGATCGACACGGCGAAATTTGCATCAAAGATCGACGAGATCATTATAACCTGCGGGCTCAAGTCCGTGCTTCGGCGGCCCATATCGCAGCTGTCCAAGGGGTTTAGGCAGCGTGTGGGCCTGGCGCAGGCCATGATCCACGACCCCGATGTCCTTATCCTCGATGAACCCACCAGCGGTCTCGATCCCAACCAGATCATCGAAATCAGGGAGCTCATCAAACGGATCGGCCGTGAAAAAACCGTCATTCTCTCCACACACATTCTTCCCGAGGTTTCCGCCACCTGTAGCAGGGCTATTATTATCAACCGCGGAAAAATCATCGCTCAGGGTACTCTGGACGAACTGTCGTCCATGAGTAAGGAATACGTGTATGCAAAAATCAGGGGCGACCGTTCCCAGATAGAGGAGAAGCTCAGGAGCTTTGGCGGCGCCCAGTCGGTTGAGGCCACCGGCGAAAGCGATGGTTTTACCATGTTCAAACTTCATCCGGTCTCGGGTCGCAGGATCGCCGAGGACGTCTTCAAACTCGCCGTGGCAAACGGATGGAGCATGTCCGAACTCAAGGCCGAAGGCGCCAGTCTCGAGGAAGTGTTCACGCAACTCACAAGGAGCGGACAATGAAACGATTCGCAGCAATATTTAAGAAAGAATTTAAGAGCTATTTTCTTTCGCCCATTGCCTATGTCTACCTTTTTGTTTTCATCGGGCTCACCAATTGGCTCTTTTTCAAGACCTTTTTTATTAGCAACCAAGCGTCCATGCGAGCCTATTTCGGTGTCTTGCCCATCATCTTTCTCTTTTTCATCCCCGCGGTCACCATGCGGCTCTGGTCCGAAGAAAAGAAGTCGGGCACCATTGAGCTTCTCTTTACCCTGCCTCTGCAGGTTGTGGAGGTCGTTCTCGGCAAATTTCTTGCCGCCTACGCTTTTTTGTGTATTTCCCTGATCTTTTCTTTTTCCGTTCCGATCAGCGTGGCAATGGCCGGAGATCCCGAGTGGGGCCCAATCATCGGCGGATACGCGGGGGCTTTTTTTATGGGCGGCGCTTATCTGGCAATTGGCATCTTCATCTCGAATCTTACTGAAAACCAGATTATCGCTTTCATTTTAGGCGTGGTCATCACCTTTGGCATGTATATCCTTGGTTCTCCCATCGTCACCTTTTCGCTGCCCAATTTCGCGGTCCCGGTTTTCACCTTTCTGGGCCTGGGAAACCATTACGACAGCATCAGCAGGGGGGTCATCGATTCCCGCGACATCATTTATTACCTGAGTGTCATGGGTGTCTTTGTCTTCCTCAACATCCACTTCATTGAAAACAGGAAATGGAGGTAAGCAGTGAACACCACTAAGATAGCAAGCCGGACAAACTTCATCCTGTTCATCGCGGTCATTGTCGGGTTCGTCGTAGTACTCAACTACCTCGCGGCAAAGTTTTTCGCCCGCGCCGACCTTACCGAGAACAAGGTGTATACTATTTCCGACGCGAGCAAAAGGATCATGAAAAACCTCGACGACCTGGTCACCATCAAGGTGTTTATTTCCGAAAAGAGCCTTCCCTCGCTTGCGGTGAACATCTCCCAGACAATCAAAGACCTGCTCTCCGAATACAAAGCCTACAGCGGCGGCAACCTTAATGTCGAGTTCCTCGATCCTTCAGACGACGAGGAAATCAAACGCGAGGCGAACTCCTTGGGCCTGCAGGAGGTTTCCATGCAGACCTATGAAAAGGACAAACAGCAACAGATCATGTGTTTCATGGGGCTGGTCATCCTGTATGGTCAGAAAAAGGAGATAATGCCGGTCCTTAATAACGTGGGTAATCTCGAATACGATATTACCAGCCGTATTCTGAAGATAACACGTACCGAAGTCAAAAAGGTCGGTTTTTTCTTTGGCAACGGCAAGCACATGTTCATGCCTGAGGAGCTCGCACAGCAGCAGCAACAACGCCAGGAAAAAACTTATAACAATGTCAAAAAGGCGCTCCAGGAGCAGTTCGAGGTAAAGGTCGTATCAGACCTGAAGAACGGGACCGAAGTGCCTTCTGATATTGCCACACTCGTGGTCGCGGGCCCCCAGTCGCTCGACGACCGGGAAAAATTCGAGATTGACCAGTTTCTGATGAACGGCGGCAGGCTTATCGCTCTGATAGACGCTGTGGACATCAACACCAGCTATGGTCTCAATGCCACCAAACAGGCCCACAATACGGGCGATCTTTTTACCCACTATGGCGCGCGGGTCGACCAGAACCTGGTTGCCGATGCTTCGCATGCCAGTATAACCTATCAGATAAACCTGCAGGGCATGATGTGGCCTGTGTCAAGCCCCTATCCGCTGTGGGTCAAGATCATGAAACAGGGTTTTGCCAACGGCAATCCCGCTGTCAGCGGCCTAAATTCCATGATTTTTACCTGGGCCAGCTCAGTGACTCCGGTTGCCAAGGCCGATTCCGCCGGCAACGGCATAACGGTCACACCGTTGGTCCAGACCACGCGGTATGCGCAGGAACTCACGGATTATTTTGATTTGAATCCGCAGCGGCGCTGGGACTTCAATAAAGAGGGCAAAATTTTTGATATGGCCGTTGCCCTCAATGGTGAGTTTTCCTCTTTTTACGCGGGAAAATCGATACCCTTGGTCTCTGATGGAGCTGATACGGCAAATAAAAACGCCATGAAACCCGCCGCGGGCGACGCGACTCGTACCATCATAGAGAAAAGTCCTTCTACCTCCCTGGTGCTCATGGGCGATTCCGATTTTATCATAGATGGTTCGCCTCGCGAAAACCTGATTTTCATGGTCAATCTTGTTGAATGGCTTACCCTTGGCGACAACCTGATCAGCATCAGGTCCAAGGAGATCGCCGAGCGCTCCATTGATCCCAAGCTTTCAGACGCTTCGCGCCAGAGCATTAGGCTTTTCAACATGATTCTCATGCCGCTTTTGGTTGTGGTCATCGGTATCGGCCTTTTTGTCAGACGCAGGAACATCATACGGAAAGGAGCAGAAGCATGAGACGGACGCTGTTACTCCTTATTGTGCTTGTCGCCGCCATCGGCATTATTGTTGTCTCGGAAAAAGCGGGCGGTTCCCGGAAAAATCCGCCTCTTTTCAAGGGCTTTGACAAGGCCGCGGTCACGTCGATTTCAATACGTGAACTCGAACGCGACGAGACAGTCAAGAAAGTCAAAAATATCTGGGTCACTGTCAAACCATACGAATATCCCGCGGATACGGCAAAAGTTCGGGAAATGCTCGACCTTATCGCTGATCAGGTTCAAGGCGCTCCGGCGTCCAAGAACCCGGAAAAGCACAAAGACCTCAAGGTCGATACTGCGCGGGGCGTGCGCGTGATTGTGGAAGGTACAAAGAACTTCACCTTCTACATCGGCGATATGTCGCCGGGCTATACGGGCAACTATCTGCGGCTCGAAGGAAATAATAATGTCTATTCCTCCAAAGGCCGCATGAGCAGCGCGTTCTCAACGCTGCCTAATTTTTACCGCGATAAAGCGCTCTATTCTCTAAACAAGGACAATGTGAACGAACTTACGGTCAGCTATCGTGAATATGTGGACAGGCCCGCCCCACCCGCAAAGGGGAAAAAGGACAAACCCAAGGAAGCGCAGAAAGACACTGTGGTGCATACAATCACCGCTTCCTTCGACGTCGCGGCGGGAAAATGGAAATTTACCGCGCCTGAAAATGCCGGTGGAGATGCGTCTGCCATTAACAGCTGGCTCGCGGCCTTTGCTGGCCTGAACGCCGACGACTGGTACGACGATGATACGGCCGCGGTCACTGGTTTCGATCGTCCAGACCTTGCAGCATCATTCAAAAATAACGATGGTACAACTATTGGCCTGTTAGTTGGCGCTGAGAAGAACGGAAGCAGGTATGTAAAAGTCGAGAACAGCGCGGTTAAATTCAAGGTCCGTTCATCCAGGCTTACTGACCTGAAACGGAAGTTCGCGGATCTCAAAGAGAAACCCATGCCAGTTGATTCTGGCGCTGCTCCCCAGTCTACAAACATGCCGGGGATGAATTAAGCAGGGGTACTGGTCGATTATCATACGCACACCAGTCATTCGGACGGGTCTGATCCACCCGGACAACTCATTGAAAAGGCCCTGAACAAGGGCCTTTCTGTTTTTGCCATTACTGACCCACGATTCCATTGACGGATGCCTGACGAGACCGTTTATTTCGTCCGCATTGCCCGTGAATTCAACCTGGTCTGCTCAACAGGCAGCGATTATCATCGGGCCAGATCCCCCTTCTTTATTCAAATGGCTTAACGGTAAAAGATAAATATCCAAAGTTAGCAGATTACATCCTTAATTATCACCTTTTATTACAAATTTTGCATAATAATATCCAATGTGGTTGTTGTTTAAAATGAAATTCCGGTTTATATTAAAAACATATAAAAAACTTTCAAAGAGATGTGAGATGTCGACGTTGTTTATGTCGTTGATATTAAAGGAGATGTGCTATTGTTTTAAATGGGAAAGAGAGTACTCATGAAACACATTTTATCGTTATTATATGTATTTCTAGCAGTCACCGCATTTACCCAGGTTATGCCCAAAGGCCCCATTTCATTCAACTCTGAATGGACACTTGAGGGTATTACTTATATTCCACTGAACGTGGACAAGGCGGGTAGCAACATATGGGGATCGGTCGCCATTAATCCTGATGGCGTTGTGATGATCGGTGTGGCCAACCATGTGGACAACGTAGCCATCTACACATGGGACACAAAAAAAAACGAACTTATGTTCGAAGGCGACCTTATGGAAATGTTGCATATGAGCATGAAGCACTGGCAGTCGAAAATTCATACTTACATTTACTGGAGTCCCAAACATAAAAAATTCTTCTTTGGCACTGATGCGGGCACGTACCGGTCGGAAACCATCCTTGAGCATCCGTTTGGCTATATCGGCGGGTTCTGGTGCTGGTTTGACCCAGCGTCACACAAAATGGGGACATTTGGCTTGAACGGCCTGCACCGGAGCGTAAAGGGCTGTGTCTACAGCGAGGTGAGTGGATTGATGATGGGCAATACCGATCCGCAGCAGCATTTTATCACCTGCGATGTTGCCACAGGAGAATTGAACGATTATGGCCGTATAAATGGTTTCCATCAGCCGCGTGTGCTTTTCTGCGATACCTGGGGTAACGGCTATACCATTGATACATACGGCGAATTGGTCAAATTTGATGTTAGAAAAAAAGAACTGGTTGATATTCATGTATCTCTGCCACGCGCAGACAAGGTTGCGTTTTATTTGGCAGCTTCAGGAATCATGGCTTTGCAGTACATGCCTGATGGCACCATCTATGGTCTTGCGCATTATGGCATCGCCTTTAAATATACACCGGCTAAAAATGGTTCAGGTACAATGGAAGATCTTGGCCCCACGCTCGGTGATGATTCCGCAAACGGAAACTGGCGTCATTGCTATTCCCCTAATCTTGCAGTCATTGATAATAAGATGTATTATGGTATCGGCGGTCACGGTAATTTTATCGATTCGGTAAAAAAAAACGTATTTCTTGTTGAAAAGGACATAAAGACAAAGAGAACGCGTGTTATTTGCGGTTTGAAAAAGATCACTGAATTAACCGGTTCGGGTATTATCGATGCACAAGGTAATATATATTTCGGCGGTCATAGAAAATCCATTTCTGCAGAGGACAACGAAGCTGAGAACGCCAAGGCAGTACAGGGCGAGGAAAGCGAATCCATGGCATATCTGGTGAAATTTAATCCAAAACAATTGGTGGGAACCCATGCGAAGTGATATGAAAAAGACAATCAATAAAAAGATTATCTTCCTTTTTGCCATGGGGCTTTACACCCTTGCCGCCGGACAATCGTATTTCTACCTGGAAAAAGAGATGGTAGGCACGACCATAGGACATAGAGGGAAATATGCCGCAATCCCACGGAATGAAAATACCGGGGTGCATGCACTTGTACTGAGCAAAGGGAACATTTTTTACGGTGGCACACAAGCCATGACTGGCAGGTCTGCATGGCTTTTTGAGGGTGATGTGGAAAAAAAAGACGTATACAAGGTCTCGTGCCTCAAGGATAAAATTTCCGGCCAATCCATTATTACCTGTCTTGAATACGATGCTGCAACCAGTACTGTGTACGGTTCCACGCGGAACCTTCGGCAGGGTGTTTGGTTGCCTGAGTTCGATTTTCAGGAAGTAACCACGAATTACTCACGTGATGCAAACAAGGAAAAAGACGTCCGTCCTCCCGCAGGCCATCTATTTACTTTTACCTCAATCGAAAAGGTAATCGATCTCGGGGTTGCGCAGGAAGGGGAAGGTGTTTACTCGTTTGTTTTATACAAACCGGTTAATGCAATTTATGGAATAACCGACCATTGGAAGCTGTTCAAATTCGATCTGAAAACAAAAAAAAGCAAAATCTTTGTTGATCTATCACCAGAGGACCCGGTTGATGGCCGTTCACGGTTCAGATTTTTCGGAGAAAAGCTGATCGTAGACAATAAAGGCAATATCTGGGGAACGGGATTAAATGGACAGTTTTTTACAATTGATGTGCAGAAAGACTCGATGCAATATCACGAGGTGTTTTTGCCAAGCATTCGTGGCCGGGAGCAGATTGGCGGAGTGCAGTCGTGGGTATTGGCGTCCGATGGCACCATTTATGGCGGTACCCGTGCTGACGGAATCCTATTTTCGTTTGATCCGGAAAAAAAGACGTGTAAAAACTTCGGTAAACCGAATTATTCATCCGGTATGCCTGGAATTTCCGTGAATAAATTCGGTTTGCTCTACATGCTTGCGGGCACTAGGGATGATAAAGTGCATTTCATGGGTTTTGATTTAAATGGTCATAATTATATCGATTTCGGCATTCCGCACTTCAATGTACCGGCTGCGAGTTATTGGTGGCGGGCCTATCAGTTAGGCCCTTGTTTTTTATATAAGGATAGCGTATTGGTCATCGGCGAAGACGATCGTGATGGCCATGTTTTGTTCGTGGCAACTGAACGGAAACTGCCAAAGCAGCAAAGGCTTCAAGAATAGTGATCTAAAAGGTTTACGCTATAAAAACCGGAAGGAGAAAACTCTATGTTGGCCAAGACAGTCTATTTGACGTTACAGTTACATACCAACATGTCCTATGACCGTTATACCAAACAGTTTATCCTGAAGGAATTTCCCAAAATATACCGGAAAGGCATAAAAAACTTTTATCAATACCCTTTTCTGAGGGCGCAAGTAAACATGAGCGGCGTCACCATACGCATGCTTCAGCAGCATGATAAGGACATAATTTTGCATCTAAAAAAACTGTTCCACCGTGGCCAGATAGCGTTTGCTGGTTGTCAATATGCATGCAGTCTTAACATGAACACTGATGAAATGACAGGTTTTGAAAGTATCCGGTTGGGTTTGGAGGTACTAAGAAGCACCCTTGATCCCCACGCGGATGGATTCATGTCTCAAGAATGGGCCTATCACAATCAACTGCCATGGATGCTCAAACAGAATGGCGTCAACTGGATGGTAGTACTTGAAAATGGCAACCATGTGTGGCCAGCACGAATTTCCGGTCTTGATGGGACCCTTATTAATACGGTTGCAAAGAACGTAGGATGGGGCGTTGCCAGTCTTGAAGAAAAATGTATAAAAGCGCGGAATAATGAATTTCTCTTAACAGGCGGCGATTTTGAGATGTGCGGCAGCATCGAAAAATTGTTTCGCACAATAAAGCGCATTGAAGCGAAACATCGAATAAAGATTGAATTTTCAACCTTTCCGGCCTGGCTTCAGAAATTCGGAGAACCGTCCGAGGTCATTGTTTATTCGCCCTTTGGCGGGGGCTTCGAAAACCGCCTGGAAAAGGAAAGCTTCAGCAAATGGTCGCTAAAACCTTTGGATATAAAGATACGTCCCTATTATTTACGGGCCATGGGCACTGTGCAAAAAGCAGGCATAATCAATGAAACAGTACCCTTCACATCTGACCACAGGAACAGATGCCGCAATGACTCGCTCACCGATAATCCCTGGGGCCAAATGTTCGAAAGCGCTTTTGATTTTCCAGAGGATGAAATAAAATATTTAGCGCCGCTTGGAAAACCAACGTACTTGAGCAAGGCCAAGCATCATTTGCTCATAGGGGTTAATTCAGACGCGATTGGCTGGGCGGAATGGGGACCGCGTTGGCAACACAGAGTAGGAGAATTGAAACAAGCCGCAGTACTTGCGGGTAAGGAGATCGCTGAAAAAATGGACAAGGTGGCAAATATATTGACAACCCCCAACGGTTTAAGAAAAATGTCCAAATTATTCCTTGCGTTCAACGCGAACAGAAAAGGCGTATATCCCATACACGTGGATTCACCTGTTCCAGGAACAATCGTTACCGCCGAGGGAAATGAAATACCAACTATAAATACGTTTTGTGGAACAGACTATCAACTCAAGGCCATGCTGCCGATTGACGATTTTGCATTGACACTTTTTGGAGTGAAAGGTCAAAAAGCACCCCGGGTGTACGAACCATTTCTTGACGGAAACAGTATCAAAAATGATATCCTTGAAGTTCGCGTCAAAGGGAAGAACCTTATCATCTCCCATAACAATAAAACTATTACTCTGTGCATTCCTCCCTTTAAGCTATCAAATCCGACCGGCTATTCCAAGACGCAAATGATAAAACCGGACCTTTCAAAGGGCTTCTGCAGAACGCGCAATACGCCGTTTGGCCCTCAATTAGAGATATTTCATGAAACAGCGTGGCCCCTGCAAACCAGATTGTTAATAACCTTGCAAAAAACAGAGATATTGTGCGAAGCGCATTTTATGTTCTACCAGCCAAGCTGGGTCGGGAAGAGTAGAAATGAAAAAGCTAAATTTAATATTGATGGTCTGCGGATTGAGCTGCAAGGCGACCCGGGAGATTTGTTCTACTCAATTCCTTTCGGGGTGGTAAAGCACTATTCACAAAGCCTTTCGTATGCAGCCATACACCGTTTTGCTGTTCTCCAGGCGAAAGACAGGGGAATCGCCGTGATACCAAGAAGCGGAATGCAGGGTATCCGCACCATTCCCCAAAAAGGCATTATCGGGATAAGGCTGGGTGCGAGTGCTGCAGGCGAATGCGATCTCCGTCCTGTTTTATCCTATGATAGAACGGGGAATCCGAAGCACACGGTCCATTATAGCGGAGCTGTTTTTTCAGGCCATTACCATCATGAATTTACCATACGGGTATATGAAGGAAACTGGCGAAAAGAACATTTATGGGAAAGAAGCAGCCAACTGCAGAATCCGCCTTATATACGCGAAACAATAACAGGAAACGGCGCCGGATCGGTTGTTCCTTTAAAGCTTTTTGATCTTACGCCATCTTCTGTCATGCTTGCAGGGTTTTGTATACGGAAAAGCAGGACAACCGCCATTGTTTTTGAGACTGCTGGAAAAAGCGTCAAAGCTGTATTACGTTATAATAACAAGGCATATGCTGTGAATATAAAACCTCATGGAATATGCGAAATTCATGTATAATCATTGTCCTACGACGGAAGATAATGTTTTTGGCTCCGGTCTTTCCGGCAAAGAAGCAACTGGAATGATATTCGATATTGTTGAATTTTCATTATATGACGGGCCCGGGATCAGGACAACAGTGTTTTTCAAGGGATGTCCCCTTCGCTGCACATGGTGCCACAACCCCGAAGGGCTCTTTTCTACGCCGCAGATTTATTTTACCGAGTCAAAATGCATGCAATGCGGCGAATGCAGAAAAGCATGTACAAATTTCGCATGTATTGCATGCGGAAAATGTGTACGCGTCTGTCCTGCAGGAGCACGAGAGATTGTTGGGAGAGAGATATCGGCAGAGTTATTGTCTCGTGAAATAACGAGAAATAACGATCTTTATCGAATAAGCAAGGGAGGGGTCACGTTTTCGGGTGGTGAACCGCTTGCGCAATCCGCCTTTCTTCTTGCAGTCCTCGACCAGCTTGACGGCATCCATACCGTATTGGAGACATGCGGATATTGCGAAGAAGAGATTTTTAGAAAAGTTATCGGGCGCATAGATCTCGTACTATTTGACGTCAAACATATCGATGCCGGCATGCATCGCGTACATACAGGTGTCTCGAACATAGAAATACTTCATAATCTTACACTGCTGAATGAAATGGAGAAAGACCTTATCATAAGAATACCTCTTATTCCAGGAGTAAACGATAGCAAAGAGACCATGCAGGAAATAGCGTATCTCTTAAAGGGATTTAAAGCTTTACGCCATGTTGAACTCCTGCCGTATCATCGGACTGCAGGAATGAAATACAGACCGCTTAACATGAAATATGAACCGGGCTTTGATGAGAAAAAAGACCCATTGGAACATGTGGAAGTATTTCACCGCTGCGATATAATGGCGCAAGTTCTATGACAAAAAGAACCGGCAGATTATTTGAATATGTAAAACAAAAAAAGCATCATGCCTACCGGCAAGTTCTTGTTCCTAGCCTTGCTGACAAATTCAATAACATTAATATATCATATATGCAGCGTACTGCACAGCGGCTTTGTATCCTTCTGGATATGGAGAAGGCAATCATTCTTCCCGACGAATATATCACCGCAACCAGAACCATAAGTAAAATCCCTGAAGTGTATTTATCCGATGAATTGAAGGAAATCCGCGCTGGTCACTTTATTCATGAACTGGGCCGGGTCTGCAATATTTCAGCCGATTATAATTCGGTTCTTAAGGATGGTCTTTTAAAGAAACGGGAAATTGCACTCGATACCCTCGCAAAACAGAAAGCTGCCGGAAACATCCAAAGCTGTGAATCCCTTGAGTGTTCCATCCAAACCATAGATGCGGTCATTTTGTTTGCTGAAAAATATACCAAGGAGGCTAAACGGCAAAAAAGAAACGATTTGGTTGAAGTGCTCGAAAAAGTTCCGAAATATGGCGCCTCTACCTTCAGGGAAGCATTGCAGGCGTTGCGGATCATCCATTTTTCAATGTGGATAGCAGGTCATTATCACTGCACTTTAGGACGGTTTGATCAATATATGTGGCCATATTTTATTAACGATATGGAAGCTGGCCGGCTCAATTATGGGAAGGCGTTTGAATTATTGGAAGATTTCTTCATTGCGTTGAATAAGGACATAGACTTGTATCATTCCCAACAGCTTGGCGACAATGGCCAAAGTCTTGTCTTGGGTGGGTGTGACAAAAACGGGAATGATGCCGCAAATATATTGACCAGCATGTGCCTCGAAGCATCACTTGAGCTCAAGTTGATCGATCCGAAAATCAACCTACGGATCCATTCCCGGACGGAACAATCGCTTATTGAACTTGGAACCCACCTGACTTCTGTTGGTCTGGGATTCCCTCAATATTCGAATGATGAGATTGTTGTTCCGGGACTTGTTGCCAAAGGATACGATCTGGAAGATGCTCGTGATTATGTCGTTGCCGCATGCTGGGAATTCATTATTCCCGGTTTTGGAATGGACATTCCTAATATTGGCGCTCTGTCATTAATGAAAGTAGTGGAAGAAGCTGTTATCGGACACCTACAAAAATGCAGTACTTTTGATGAACTTTTCAGCATTGTATCGACTGGAATATGTGCAGAAGCCGGCAGGATTATGAAAAATGTAAAAAACATTCTCATCGAACCAGCCCCCTTTTATTCAGTTCTCATGAAGGGATGCCTGGAAAAAGGATGCGATATTTCACTGGGTGCTAAATATAACAATTATGGCGTACATGGTACCGGCATTGCCAATGCGGCCGATTCACTTGCGGCAATAAAGAAGTACGTATTTGACGAGAAAGCGATTTTGCAGTCCGAACTAATCAATGCTCTCGAAAAAAATTATGAGGGATATAACCAATTATACCATCTGCTCAAATTTGAGGCACCAAAAATGGGTAACGACGATGAATGTGTCGACTCAATAGCGGTAAATCTTCTAAAGGTGTTTAGCAGTGCTTTAAAGGAGTGCCATAACGAAAGGAATGGAATTTTCCGTGCGGGTTCCGGCTCCGCGATGTATTATATATGGCATGCGGCAGAACTAGGCGCTGGTCCGGATGGAAGAAAGAAAGGCGAACCGTTAGGGGCCAATTTTTCACCAGCCCTTGGAATAAAGACAAAGGGACCGGTATCGGTCATGAAATCCTTTGCCAAACCCAATATGAAAGAAATAATCAATGGAGGCCCATTGACCATTGAATTTCATACGAGCGCATTCAGAAACACTGAGGCAATAACCAAGATAGCAAAGCTGGTTAGATTCTACATGGATATCGGCGGCCAACAGCTTCAACTCAATGCCATAAATAAGGAAACCTTGCTTGAAGCGCAGGAATTCCCGGACAGACATAAGGATCTGATTGTTCGGGTATGGGGGTGGAGCGGTTACTTCTACCAATTGGATAAGGCATACCAAGATCATGTTATCGCACGAACAGAATATGGATGTCTATGACTAAAACCTTTAACTTGTTTTTCGAGATAGTATAGCCACGACGCAATTCTGACATGGCACTCTATTGCGCTTGCAAATTAATTTCAAGTATATTAACAAAATAACAGAATGACTAATTTTGGCAGATCAATAATGTTTTTATTATTATTATGTATTCCCTTTTATTGTTCTTCTTTATTTGTTTTTGGAGAGACAATTTTACAGGAGAATTTTGAAAGCGATTCTGTCTTTTATTTTTGGATTACAAGCGAGCCAAAATGCGCTGTCATCCAAACGAAAAATGTCTTCGCGGGGGAAAAGGCTCTTGAGTTACAGTTACATCTCTCTAAAAAACAATGTGTATTGTCAAAAGAGCTTCTGTTTCATCGATCTTTTGAAATGGTGAAAAACGGTTTCTACACCCGCTTTTATTTTAAAGTGATTCCCAACGAAACATTTTCTGATGGCGATGCCAGCAATAAAACTATTACTCTTTTATCATTTAACCTATTAAACCTCGATGAGTTTCATTTTCCCAATCCCCGTGTCTTTCTACGGTCGGCTGGCAAAGGAAAATATGAGATAAAAACCGAAGTGCGCGACAATTCACGTGAGGGCGGGCCTTTTGTATATGCGGGAAACCTACCCGTTCCAGTCATTGATTCCTCCGCCTGGCATTGCCTTGAATGTTATTTATCCGTAAAGAATGATACTTTATATGATTCATTGTTTCTGGACAATGCCATTGTTGCAATCCAGAAAATAAAACTTATTCCACAAGCGCAAACCTACCAGCTCTGCACGCTTGGGGAATGGACGGTCTTTAACGAATCGTTCATCAAGGCAATTTATATCGACAATTTTAAGATCGCGACAAAAAGGATTGGGCCAGAGCCCATACCGCCTACGATACATTCACCTGCAACCAAAGAATGTTTTATTGAAACGTCGCCCGTTTTTGAACTCGTGGGCGATCAATACTCCGATTCGTTTAGAATATCAGTAACCATGGAGAACGGCGATCTTGTTCAGGACAGCATTTTTTGTCTCACCTCTTTATGTAGGTTCTCCAAACCATTTCGTCCGGACGAAATATATGCGGTCCGCGGAATGACAAAAAATGTTTTTGGTTCGTGGAGCGGGTGGGGCAGGAAAGATTATTTTATCGCATCAAAGTACCCTTTTCCGCATACCAAAAGCCAGGATATCTTATTGTCAATCGGCAGGCCGCCTCACAACTCGTCGCTTAAGGACTTTGAGGAAAATGATACTGTTCCGGTGTGGATTAAAACAACGTCCGACACGGTGAGTATCGCCTACATACAACTCAATATAAGCTCTGAAGGGGTGTCCGAAGATTGGGACAAGCGTTGGCATCTTAATGATCCTTCAAAAAATTGGACTTTTAACATCTCCATATTAAATACACCAAAGTTATTTATTACGCTAAATGGGAAATCCGAGCCGTTAAATAGTTTTGGTAAAGTGCAGATGGATGGCTTACCGCTTCCCATTCCGTTGCCATGGAAGCACTTGTTGCAGCAAAAGAATGCCATTTTATTTCCCTTTGTATTAAAAAAGAGCCTTAGCCATGGGCTGTGGTATGTCAGTGCTAAGGTGGTGTTAAAAGGCGGCCAGGTATTTTATGCCCATCCAACCTTCTTCAGATTCAAGAGTTCGACAGTTCGTTCTTTCTCCAAGGTTCTTTGTATAGTCCTCTTAAGTTCCATTATCATAGCATTTATCATTTTTAAAAAGGGAAAAAAAGAGGGGATTACCCCTTCAATGGTGAAAATAAGCGCTACCGTAACCAGCTTTTTACAGGAAAATCATACCAGGAAGCTTTCGAATGAAGATATTGCGCATGAAATAGGCCTAACCACCCATCGTGTTACTGAAATATATAAAATGGTTACAGGAATTACACCTGTCCAAAAACTGAATTTTATCAGGATAGATATCTCAAAAGAGCTCCTTAGACAGGGTGAAAAAACGATTTCTGAAATTGCTTACAATCTGGGGTTCACCGATCCACGTATTTTTCAGCGGAATTTTACCAAGATAATAGGTATGACCCCAAGCGACTATCGGGCCAAATATTCAAAATAGTTACACTATATCTTTAAATATCACCTTTTTCCACGATTTCTGCAGATCAATATCCAAAGCGGTTGTTGTAAAAAATAGCGGTCTGGAGTATATTAACTGCATAGATGAGGAATTTTAATACATGTTTATCTGGAACAATTATATATAGTATAACATTATGAAAACAAACAGGATATGTGGCACAAGGCCAGGTAAATAACTTATTAATTAGGAGGTTTCTATGAAATGGTTTGCATTATTGGCTGCAATGTGTTTGCCTGCCTTGCCTTGGGCTCAAATAGTATATGTGGATCCAATAAACGGCAATGACAGTGTATCAAATGGAAGCCTAAGCTCACCAGTAAAAACCATTCAATATGCTATCAGCCTGAAAGATTCAGCGTCACCTTCATATACTATTACCCTCTTAAAGGGCGTTTATTACGAGCATGTGGTGATGTGCTGGTCTTTGACTGGTGATATAGTAATAGAATCAGCGAATCCTTTGATAAATGAGAGGGCTGTATGGGTACTCGATAGTACTCAGGCTGATAGCGCACGGGTTGAATGCGGTGGCAGCCTGTCTGTCACATCATTTAATACATTGTCGATTCTTGGATCCATAAACCGTACTGTTATCATCAGGAATATAAATTTTGTAGGTACAAATAAAAAATCCTCGCGCGCGTGGTGTTTTCTTGGTATAACCGGACAGCCGAACCTTACGATAGAAGGATGCATCTTTACCTGTGAAGAAGGGGGAATTAGTGCAATTTCACTCATGAATTCTCTTTATTGCCAGAAATTTGACAATATTTCTATCATTAATAACATCTTTTTTAATATTCAGGAGGCCCCATTAATTTCGTTTGCCACATCACAAGAAGACCCTGAGTGGCTTTACCCGATAATGTGGGGAGATCCTCACGAGAATTGGAACATAAGTAATAATGCCATTTTAAATTGTTCGAACAATTCAGAGGGGCTGATTAACATTATTGAACAAAATACATACTGTAAGCAAACGGGTCCAAGTGCAACATGTTATTTTGGCACCCCTATACGCACCTTTCATGTTTCAGACGTTCACGTAACAAATAATATCTTCTCAAATATCCCTTCGGGCGGTTGTTTAGAACACAGATATTTGGTGGGAGACACGAACTATCATCCTACCGATGGATTAGATTCTGTTTATCCATATGAAGCCCGCAATAATGTTTTTTTTAATGTGAACGGGATTGTGAGTGGACAACTTCAGGAACGTACTAAATGGATAACATCCGGAAATATATTAAATGTTGATCCGCAATTGACCTGCAGCTATGAAGCGGTAGCACATATTTTTACGATAGGAACAGTCAGCTCAGCCGGGCAGGTTGCCTTTGAAGGTGCGGGCGCCAACACCTATGTAATTCCCTATACCTATTTCAACGTCTTTGAGCCTCGAATAGATGTGACGAGAAATTATGCTCCTCTCAAGGATTTTAATGGAAAATGCCGGTTTGGCGTCAATGACAACACGTGCGATATCGGGCCTTTTGAATTTAACGGAACGGTTGGTGCGCAGTGCAGAGATGTTGCAACGGAGACTATATTAAAAAAAGCTTGCAATAGTGCAGAGCTTTGGAACAGCCCAAACCCGTTTAACCCCACAACAACGATTTATTTCAGTTTATATTCCGGGATAATAAACAATGCTACTTTATTAATCTACGATGTTAGGGGCAATCTTATACAACGTTTTGATCTGGGCAGCAAAGCAAACGGACGGGTAGTTTGGAATGGCACGAACATGGAAGGTAGGCTGGTTTCATCAGGAATATATATTTACAAAATAGAATCGGGGAAGACATTGATAAAGAATGCTAAAATGGTGCTTTATAAATAAATGCCGGAACCATATACTTCGAAAAGATAAGCATATGAAGGTTAAATAATGGCTATATCTACCCGTGTTGTCAGGCTAGCCTCAATCCCCTCCTCCCCCTTAAATAGGGGCGGGCCGGGCATGTGGGTAGATTAGCCCATTAATAAAAGGGGAGACTTATGACATATGTAAAAAGGAATGCAAAACACTTATTGTGTGTTGCTTTTTACTGTTTTTTATTGCTTGTGGTATGCGCGGCGTATTCATTTGATCTTAAGGCGCCCTATGAACTTCCTGACGCATCATCAGGTGTAAAAGTATGGGCTGACCAGTTTGCCACACTCAATGCCCAGGCAGCGCAGTTTGCAGCCACTCATTTTGTGGGTTGCCAGAAAATAGAAAAATCCCAAAGCGATCTTATACGGGTATTTAATAACAAGTTTCTCGTTCTCCACTACATCCAGGCATATGGGCCGAGTGTTATGGGTAATTGGACGTTGAACGGGTGGGAGAGTGATATTAATGCATTTAATGGTTTTGTGGAGGCGCACAAGGCCACGTGGAATAGGGAGAGTTACTTCCAGCATTTTGACGGCATCACAGATTCAGCGCACCGTGTAGTATTGAAAGACGGCACGGTTTTTAATTTCTATCTCGCTGATTTAAATCATGCCGGCTGGCGGCAATATTTTAAGGAACAGACCATTGCCCGTTGCAGTGCATACGCTTTTAACGGGACGTTCTTTGACAATGGCCGTTTTCCCGAATCAGGCTACTATCCTTCGGGATGGTTTAATTATCCATCCGGCGGGTTTTCCGCGGGTGACCCGATTTTGAGTATCTGGTGGAACACTATGGCTTTGGATTACTGGACTGAAATCAGAACTGCTTATCATGCTGAAAGCCTTCTTGTGCTGCCGAACATCGACCGAATGATGACCGGATGGGTGGATGACTTTTATGTCAATGGAACCGACGGCGGTATGGTTGAAAATTGGTTTACGGGAATGAATAGTACTGATTGGGGACTTTCAGCCGGGCGTATCCTTAAATATATTACCGGTGCCGACAAGATACTGATGGCCCATGCAGCAACGCCTGCCATTAATACTATTCCCAAACGTCATTGGTGCATTGCAAATTATTTTCTTCTGAAGAACCGATATAGCTATTATGTCCTTTGTCCAGGTACCGCCCAGCCTTACTGGTGGGCGGAATATGATATTGACCTGGGCTACTTCCTGACGCCTCCTCCTGCAACCCTCGCCGACCTAATGGTAGGTAGAACTGGCGTGTACGCTCGTGAGTATCAGAAAGGCATTGTATTCGTAAATCCTTCTATAACGAATGCATCTGTTTTTTTAGATACTCCGTGCAGGCCATTGAGCTTCTCCGGGGGTGGACTGGTTATGAACGGCCAAAAGCCGGTAGATATACAAATCACCCTTGGAGCAATTGATTCGGGAATAATAACCATACCCGCCCAATCGGGGATAATATACGTCAGAGAGCATCCGCTTTCTATTGATAAAAAAAAAATAAAGAATAAAAAAGCCATGATAAAAGCCATTCCTAATCCTTTTAATCCGACAACGACCATCACAGTATACGACGATGCGCCACAGAACAAGCAATGCGTATTGACAATAAGAGATATACGTGGAAATATTGTCGAAACAATAAAAGATATGGACATTATCGCATCCGGTATCTCGGCCACTTGGGATGCCAAAGACAGAGCAAACGGAATCTATTTTGTAAAGGCTGATATGGATAGTAGGCAATATACAACGACACTTGTATTAATGAAATGAATGCCGGGAAACCGTAGGGAGTATTATTAAGAAATTACTTATGGTTTTTGATACGCTTTACCTAAGTCTGCTCAGCTATGCGCACTTTCAAAGGCATGAATACAAATACATTGTAAGGAGGATCTATGAGGGAACTGAAAGGTCTTTTCCTGCTGATATGGGCAGGGCTGGTCTTTGGCCAGTACGAGTATCTCGATCCGGCGAATTATCCTAATGACATGAAGTGCGATACCACGGGAATGGTCGCTGAATTCAACCAGCACTGGCAGGGTACGTTGAAATACAAGGTCTATCTGCCGCCGGTAAACCCCAACAACCCTGACCGCTATCTTTCCCCTGTTATCGACGGTACGCTTGAATCCGAAATCTGGTCCTTTGCAGACACTCTGGTAGTCAACAGTTGGGAAATGGCGGGGTTCAATAATGCGTGCAATGACGGCAGATTCTACGGCGCTGAAGACCTTCATGTTGTCTGGCGCTTTCTCTACAACCACGACGGCCTCTTTGTCTCGGCCCAGGTACACGATGACATTCATGATGTGGACAGTCTCAAGGGTTGGTTTGTTCAGGATGGCTGTGAAATCATGATAGACCCATGGGATTGGGGTGATTTTGCCGCTGGTAACTGGACAGCTGATCCGCCTGTTTTCCGCAGGTATTACAGCGGTATGGGGCAGGTCCTTCCGGGCGGCACTGTGGGAGACGACAATTCGCACCTGGCATATTTTCACCTGATCAAACGCTTGAACGAAGAACCCTATCTTACCGGGTTGCTCCATGGCGTTTGGCTTGCAAACTATGGTAAAGGTCAGGAAGCCACAAATTTTACCAAGGGTAATCCCAATTGCATGGGCGTTGACTTCGCGGTCGCCTACCAGGGCGTTGACGACTACTTCCGCGAAGTACATCATGCTGAGTTTCTTTTTCCCTATCCCACCACGCAGGCCAGCCATCCTTCTGATTTGTGGGCCGCGCTTAACGAAGGCGCTGCCGGCTTTTTCGACAATGATGGCTTGCCCAAAGGCGGAATACTCTTTAAAATGGCTATGTGGAGCAATGACGACGACATCCTTGGCCCAGACGGCTCAAACCCCAACTTCAACCAGAACGGCCCTATCCGTCGGCCAGAATTTCACCAGGAAGCCAGCGGCCACGACCATTGGTCTGATACCAAGTACTACATGACCTTTGAATACCAGCCCTACATTGGCGCACTGGTCATAGCTCCATTCTCTGGCGACAAAGGCCATGGCGACGGCCGCATTACCGGTCCCTGGATCAGCGTTGACGCACAAGATACCAACCGGTATCTCTTCACGGGCGGCGGTACAATCAAACTCGATGGTTCCACGTATTTCTACGACTATGTTG
>Ga0208968_1000197_pt1 | contig 53437 bp, 48 predicted proteins | sample RifOxyA3_FD_184031 | JGI IMG/M metagenome (GOLD analysis project Ga0208968, IMG submission 184031) | Groundwater microbial communities from Rifle, Colorado - Rifle Oxygen_injection A3 (SPAdes) | ecosystem: Environmental > Aquatic > Deep subsurface > Groundwater | place: Rifle, Colorado, United...
TGATTCCTTGAGCGCCGCAACCGAACAGGCAGAAAAAGGGTTATCTGAAATGGCGGCAAACAAGGCGGCACTCCATAGGTTGACCAACTGGCCTTGGATTAGTGACATCTTGAAAGATTAATGGAATTAGAATGATGAAACTGCAGAGTTTTTTTTTAAATAAACTGTGATATGTTTTATTTCAGCCATTAAATCATCAACCCTTATTTACAGAGTGATGTATGAATCCCATTGCCCAGGAGCTTAATGATATTATCAAGGCTTCCAACCCTTTTATCTTTGAAATGCTCTCTGATATGGGAAAAGCATTGTTTTTTCCAAAGGGGATACTAACCCAGAGCGCCGAAGCAAAAGAGAAAGCCGGAAGAATCAATGCCACCATCGGTATTGCAAAAGAAGGGGACCATGTCTTAAGCCTTCCTTCAATTACCCGGTATATTCAGGGGATCGACCCGGATGAATACCTTCCCTATGCTCCATCCTATGGCCTTCCCGACCTTCGGAAAAAATGGAAGATAGCGCTTTTCAAAAAAAATCCGTCATTGGAAAATAAAAAACTAAGCCTTCCGGTTGTGACATCCGGAATCACCCATGGTATCAGTATCCTCTCCGACATGTGGGTTGATAAAGACGATGTTATTATTCTGCCGGATATGTTCTGGGGGAATTATAGCCTGACCTTCTGCGTCAGAAACAGCGCCCGAATTGTTCATTATAAGGCCTATGATGAGAAACTGATCCGTTTTAACATTGAATCCTTTGAAACCGTCATCCGGAAACAGGCCCAATTAAATAACAAAATTATCACGGTCCTGAATTTTCCCCATAACCCGACGGGGTACTCCTTAAGCCTGTCAGAGGCAAAGCGGGTTGCCGATATTCTGATTGATGTGGCGCAAAAGGGAACAAATGTGGTGGTCGGATGCGATGATGCCTATTTTGGATTGTTTTTTGAGGAAGAAACGGGAAAGGAATCCATTTTTTCAAGACTTGCCGGAGCTGACAAGCGGATTGTGGCATTAAAAATCGACGGTGCCACAAAAGAAGATTATGTCTGGGGGTTAAGAATCGGTTTTGTAACCTATGGGGTTCATTGTGATAATGCCATGGTTCTTGAAGCCCTGGAAAAGAAGACTGCCGGATGCATCCGGGGTAATATTTCCAATGCCTCCCATTTAAGCCAGACTCTTCTTTTAAAATCCATGGCCGATGAAAATTATGAAAGATATAAAAAGGAAAAATTTGAACTTCTTCAGAACCGCGCTCAAAAAATAAAAGAGGTTTTAAAAAATCCGAAATATAAAGATGCTTTTGATGTATACCCGTTTAATTCAGGATATTTCATGTGTATCCGGTTAAAGGATGTGAATGCCGAACAATTGCGGCTCCATCTTCTGGATCATTATGGGACCGGTCTTATTTCCATGGGTGAAAAAAATATCAGAATTGCTTTTTCCTGTCTTGAATTAGATGATGTGGAGCCCTTGTTTGATATTGTGTTGAACGGTATCAATGATTTGAGAAAAGGCTAACTCTATGAATTTCAGGGGCGAAACCGCATCACGGGATATGAAGCTTGCCGGAAAATGGCTGTTTCGTTTTGTGCTCATCGGTATTGTGGCCGGTTTGGGAGCGGTTGTTTTCCATTATCTCTGCGGCCTTGGCATGCATTATTTTCTGGACCTGATGGCAGGTTACAGGCCTGATTCTCCTGCAGGAGAACATCTTCTTTTGCCCCATACCCAGACCCCGTTTAACCGGTGGATATTACTGATCCTGCCGGCCCTGGGAGGCATCGTCAGCGGATGGATTGTGTATACCTTTGCCCCTGAGGCCGAAGGCCACGGCACCGATGCCGCCATCGATGCCTATCATAATAAAGAAGGGCGTATCCGGGGACGGATCCCCTTTGTAAAAACCATTGCCTCCACCATCACCTTGACAACCGGCGGTTCCGGAGGCCGGGAAGGTCCCATCGCCCAGATCGGTGCAGGATTCGGATCTTTTCTGGCGGGTAAATTCAAACTGTCACCCAGAGAAAGAAGAATCATGATGGCAGCCGGTATTGGCGCCGGAGTCGCCAGCATTTTCCGGGCCCCCCTGGCCGGGGCTCTTTTTGCGGCCGAAGTGCTTTACCGGGATCCTGATTTTGAATCCGAGGTCATCATACCGGCAGGCATTTCCTCCGTGGTCGCCTATTGTATTTTCTGCCTGGTATTCGGGTGGGGGACCTTGTTTGACTCCCCAGCTTTAAAATTTCAAAACCCTTTGGAATTGGGGCCCTATATTGTTCTTTCCGGCGTCTTGGTACTAACGGCAATTTTTTATATAAAAATTTTTTATGGGGTTTCGGGATTGTTTAAAAAATTTAATATCCCGAAATTTTTAAAACCTGCTCTGGGTGGTCTTATTACAGGAATAATCGGGTTTTTCCTTCCCTATACCCTTGCCTTTGGATATGGCTATATCCAGAAAGCCATTTTCAATGAACTTGCCGTTTCAACCCTGATTCTTCTGGCCATTGGAAAAATATTCACCACTTCCTTTTCCATCGGGTCCGGCGGCAGCGGGGGAGTTTTCGGTCCTTCCATCGTTATCGGAGGGGCCATGGGCGGTGCTGTTGGTAAAATTTTCAATCTTTTTCTACCCTCAATCGTAACCCATCCCGGCTCTTTTGTGATTGTGGGCATGGCCGGTTTTTTTGCGGCCGTTTCCAATACCCCCATTTCCACTATCATTTTTATCAGTGAGATCACCAATTCCTATCATTTATTATTGCCCAGTCTCCTGGTATGCTCTCTTTGTTATCTATTGAGCCGGAAATGGACGATTTTTAAAAGCCAGGTCAAATCCAGAATTGATTCCCCAGCCCATGCCGGGGAATTCATGATGGATATTCTTGAAACCATAAAGGTCAGGGACCTGGAGTCTTTGCTCAAAGATGTTCTGCGCGTCAATGAGGACATGCCGCTCAGTGAATTTAAAAACAAGATATTCACTCATACCAAACAGCATTATTTTCCGGTTATCAATCGGGAAGGAAAATTCTCGGGAATTTTTTCTTCAACAGATATCAGGGAAGTCATTTTTACATACCATATTGAAGATCTAGTGGTGATGAAAGATATCATGGTATCGGATATGATTTCTACGACCCTTTCGGAAGACCTTAACACGGTTCTATTAAAGCTGACTCAAAAAAATATTGATGCTCTTCCTGTTTTGGATGAAAATGATTCCGGTCTTCTGATCGGTTTGATTTACAGGCGGGATATCATTGCCTACTACAACCATTATATTAAAAAAATCAAAGGTCAAAAATAATGGACCTGTTTTAAAAACAGGCCATGGGGTGGGGCGGTTGGGCCTGCTTTTGTTCTGTCTTTTGCATTAAGGATGTCTTTAAATTCCTGAGCCGATATCTTTTTTTGGCCTGCAAGGACAATTGTTCCGATGAGATTTCTCACCATATATTTGAGAAAACCATTGGCACGAATGATAAAAACAAGCTGGCTCTCTTCCAAGTGACGGATTTCTGAAAGAAAGACTTCCCGGATGGTGGTTGATCTTGGACTTCCTGTATTTTCAAAGGACCGGAAATCATGAACACCCATAATCGCCTGGCAGCACTGCTTCATTCGTTCGATGTCGAGGAGCTGCCGTATATGCCATTGAAATAAAGCCCCGATGGCCGAGGGATCTTCCCGGTTTAGAATATAATAATGGTATTCCTTTGAAACAGCGCCATATTGAGCATGAAAAGCATCATCTACCAAATGGCATTCTCGGATGACAATGGGATTTTTGATCATGCTGTTGGTCGCTTTTTTGATCATATAGGGCGCCATATCGGTAGCGGCATGGAAATTTGCGACCTGGCCAAAGGCGTGTACACCTGAGTCGGTCCGTCCTGACCCCGTGATCCTGATGTCCTGGTTTAAAATTCGGCTGAGGACTTTTTCTATTTCACCCTGAATGGTCTTTTTGTCCGTTTGCCTCTGCCAGCCAAAAAAATGAGTACCATCATATTCCACGATGATTTTAAAATTCTTAGTCATTCTGATCTGAAAAATCCGATATGCGTTTATTCGCTGTCAGAATACTGAAGGATAAGTGATGGGCACTATGAGTTCCGAGAAGATCATTGTATTTCAGGATGAATTGTTTATAGGCAAGAGCCACCGCCCCTTTGATTTCAAGGCCTTTCCCCGTCGGTGAGATATGGGAGGATTTCCCCTGTGTCTCGCGGGTTAATAATTTCTGTTTTTCAAGGGAATCAACAAATCGTGTAATGGTCGAAGGGGTCAGGTTGAGAAGCCGGCTCAGGTGTTTGGGGCTGATACCCGGGGTATCATAGACCAGTAACAACAAGGATGCATGGGCAGGGGATAGTTTCAGGGGTTTAAATTCTTTTTCCGCAAGCTTCAGCAAGGTTCTTGAAAGGGCATTGACATTAAAGAACAGGCAGCCTTCAAGGAAATTATCATGGGTTTCCATATTTACCTCGATATAAAAAATTGCATATACAATTATTATGGACAGCGTCATATGTCAAGGCGGATATGAAAAGGTGACATTTCAGCCTTCAACCGGTGAATATTAGGAGAAATATCTGTTTGGCAGGATATAAAACATTTACACGGATCAATGGGAAAAGTATAATACGCTCTTATTTTATAACGCTAATGGGTGGGAGAGAATAATTTATGAAAGGATTTCAATTTGCCGGGATTCGCGCCGGAATCAAAAAAAAAGATCAAAAAGACCTGGCTCTTATTTATAGTGATTTACCAGCGGTTGCAGCAGCTCTTTTTACACGGAATAAAGTGGTTGCCGCACCGGTTATTCTCGGACGGGAAAAAATTAAAAAGGGATTGTGCCGGGCAGTTCTTGTCAACAGCGGAAACGCCAACTGCTTTACAGGGGAAAAAGGCGTTGAAGATGCCAGGGCCTGTTCCGGCATGGTTGCCAAAGGCCTTGATATCCCTGAAGACCAGGTTCTGGTGTCTTCTACAGGGGTGATTGGGGCCTATCTGCCCATGGAAAAATTTGATTCCGGAATTCCCGAACTGATTCAAGCCCTTTCGGAAAATCATATGGATGATTTTGCCGATGCCATCCTCACCACGGATACCTGCCGCAAAATGGTGAGTGAAACCGGTTTAATCCAGTGCAAACCGTTTTCCATCATCGGGATTGCCAAAGGATCGGGTATGATCCGGCCGGATATGGCCACCATGCTTGCCTTTGTCCTGACCGATGCAAATATTGAAAAAGAAGATTTGAAGACCGTTCTGACGGCAGTCAATGAGCGCACCTTTAACCGGATCACCGTGGACGGGGACACCAGCACCAATGATACCCTCCTGGCCCTGGCCAATGGAAGCTCCGGAGCCTTGGTCAATGACCCTGAATCCAAAGCTGTTTTTCAAACGGTACTGGAAAAGGTCTGTCTGCAGATTTCAAAAATGATTGTCAGAGACGGGGAGGGCGCCACCAAACTTGTTCGGATCATCGTAAAAGGGGCTAAAACAAAAGCGGATGCATTCAAAGCCGGTGAGGCCATTGCCCATTCAAATCTTGTCAAGACGGCCATCTATGGTGAAGATCCCAACTGGGGAAGGATTACGGCTGCGGCCGGAAGGTCCGGCGCCGAGGTGGTCACCGAGAAAATGGACCTTTATTTTGATGATCAGCCTCTGGTTTTGAAGGGCCACTGGCTTGGGGCTGATGCGGAAAAAGAAATCGCCCGGCTCATGAAAAAAGATGAAATTTTCATTACCCTGGATCTTAATCTTGGGCAGGAAACAGATGGTTTCTGGTTCTGCGACTTCAGTGAAAACTATGTAAAGATCAATGCCGAATACAGGTCCTAGGAATGCGGCTCCAGAAATATCTGGCCCATGCAGGGCTCTGCTCCAGAAGAAAGGCCGAAGAATATATCTTAGCGGGCCGAATTAAAATCAATGGGATAACCATATCCGAACTGGGGACAAAAGTCGATCCATCGGATTCTGTTTTTTTTGACGACAAACCTGTTCTTTTAAGCCGGGAACGACCCAAAATCTACCTGGCCTTGAACAAGCCCGAAGGTTATGTCACGTCCTGCTCCCAGAAGAAAACAAAAATCGTCATGGATCTGATTGATATGGATGAACGGATATACCCTGTGGGAAGGCTGGACAAGGACTCAAAGGGCCTCATCCTGCTGACCAATGACGGAGAGCTTCACAATAAACTCTCCCATCCTTCCTTTGATCATGAAAAAGAATATATTGTGACCACCGTTGATCCGGTTTCCGATAAAGCGCTAAGGAGCATGGCAGCGGGGGTGATGATTGACGCGGTCAAAACCAGGAAGGCCACGGTCAAACGGATATCAGACAAACAGTTTTCTATTGTTTTGAAAGAGGGAAGAAACCGGCAAATCCGGAAAATGGTTCAACGAACCGGCAACGAGGTTGATACCTTGCTGAGAATCAGAATAGCCAATATCCACCTCGGTAAATTAAATGAAGGGACCTGGCGCTACCTGACCCAAGCAGAAATCCGGCAATTAACCCAGTGAACTGATACCAATGGCCTTTCTGATCTGTTCCAGAAAAGGAACTGAAAACTCCCTTGCCTTTGCGGCGCCTTTTTTCAGGATAGCATCAATATCCGACGGTGCCTTGATCAATTCGTCATATCTCTTTCTGGGTTCCTTCAGAATCTCATTGATATATTCGAAAAGTTCATTTTTCATGGTTCCCCAGGAGATTCCCTGTCTGTAGCGGGTAGCCATTGCCTTGGTCTGTTCCGGTGTTGCAAAGGCCTGATAAATGGAAAACAGGGTGCAGGTATCAGGGTCCTTGGGTTCCTCCGGCCCCAGTGAATTGGTCTGAATTTTCATGATCAGTTTGCGAAGGGCTTTTTCAGTGTCGAACAAGGGAATATAATTATGATAGCTTTTGCTCATTTTCCGTCCGTCCAGACCCGATAAGACAGCAGATGTTTCATCCACCACCACCTCCGGCAGAACAAAGAGGCTTTGATACATATGGTTGAATCTTGCAGCAATATCCCTTGTCATTTCCAGGTGCTGGACCTGGTCTTTACCTACGGGCACTTTTTTGGCGTTAAACATCAGGATATCGGCAGCCATGAGAATGGGATAAGAAAAAAGCCCCATGGTAATGCCTTTATCCGGATCATTGTCCTGTTCATTGTCGGCAACGGCTGCTTTATAGGCATGGGCCCGGTTCATCAAGCCCTTGGCGGTCAAACAGGTCAGAATCCAGGTCAGTTCCGGAATTTCCGGAATATCGGATTGCCGGTAAAATACGCAATTGTCATAATCCAGCCCCAGTGCAATCCAAGCGGCGGCTATTTCAAGGGCGGATTGTTTTCTCAGCTTCGGGTCATGGTTTTTGATCAGGGAATGATAATCCGCAAGGAAATAATAGGAGTTAAGCTGCTTATCCCTGCTGGTTTCAACTGCCGGCCGTATGGCGCCGACATAATTTCCAAGATGGGGGGTTCCGCTGGTGGTGATTCCGGTTAAAAAGTCTGCATTTTTCATTGTCATCATTCCTGTTATAAATCATTCAAATTGAATGAAGGGGATTATCAAAAACTTTGGATTTAATCAATCAGTTTGTTGTTCTTGGCATATTCTGCTGCAAAGGCCAGCTCCTCCTTTTTGGTTTTAAGTCTGCCTTCAAGTTTTTCATTTAAGATCTGATTGAAAATAGCAGTAAAAACCGGGCTGGGTTTTAACCCCAGGGTCATGAGATCTCGGCCGCGGATATACGGTTTGACCGTTTTTTGGTGGGTATAAAAATTTGAGATGGCTTTTTTGGTTTCTTCCTGGGTCGCAAGGGCCATCATATACAGAAGATATTCTGTTTTAAAATCGATCAAAGCCCAGTACAGGTCCTGAATTGTATAAGAAGAGGCTTGCTCAATTAAAATGAGTTGTTTTTCTGCCCTATATCTTTTTTCCAACAGGATCCCGCGCTCTTTTAAGGGCATATTCAGCCTGTCGCAGATCTGCTCACAGACCTTGCGTGAAGCGCGGTTCAAAAGCGCCATAAAATATACAGACCATCTGGGATAATCTTCATCCGTATAGAGAAGATCGTGCCAGACCAGGATCTTATTAACAGATTCAAGCAATTGATAGGTTTTGGGATCAATATCCAATTTTTTATGAAGAACTTTTTCAAGTCCGTATTCCTCCATAGTCCGGATGGCCGGAATCGGGTTTTCCTCTTCAAAGATCTGTTTGATTTCCGACAAGACCCGGAGTCCGCTTAAATTTTTAAAACAATTAATGGTAATGGCGTTTTTTATCAGATTGGAAGTGACCTTTCCAATCTTGAAGCCAAAGCGGTTGGAAAATTTAATGGCCCGGAAAATACGGGTCGGATCTTCAACAAAGCTTAAATTGTGGATGGTCCGGATGGTCTTGTCCTTCAGGTCCCGGGTGGCGCCGAAAAAATCGATGAGCATTCCGAAATTTTCCGGATTCAGGCTGACGGCAAGGGTATTGATGGTAAAATCCCTTCTGGCAAGATCCATTTTAATGGAGCTTTTTTCAACAATGGGCAGAGCGGCAGGCATTTTGTAATATTCGAGCCGGGAGGAGGCCACGTCTATCTTAAAATTGTCCGGAAAAATAATGACGGCCGTGCCGAATTTTTTATGGGGATTGACCCTGCATCCTTCCTTTGCTGAAAATACCTTGGCAAATTCAATTCCATCTCCTTCAACAACGATATCAATATCCTCGTTGGGACGGTTCAACAAAAGATCTCTGACAAAGCCTCCTACCACAAACATATGATATCCCAGCTCATTGCCTGTTTTCCCTATATTTTCAAGAAGCCGGATCATCCGGTTGTCGAGCCTCTGATGAAGAATATTTTCGATCTGTCGGTTTTTTATATTTCGTTTGATACCGATTTCGGTTTCAGTATTGGTAATTTCCTTGTTGTGCTGGACCAGGTAATTGAGCAGATTGGTCCGGGTAATCACTCCTCTGATCCAGCCATCATCAATCACAGGCAGTATCCTGTGTTTTGCCTCAATGATAATGCTTTCAATCTGGGAAATATCCGCATCTGAAGAAACAAACCGGATTTCCGAATTCATATATTCTTTGACCGGCTGGCCGGATAATTTGTGGTAAAGTGTTTTTTCGATCACCTGTCGTGTAATATAGCCTTCATAGGAGTTTTTTTCTTTGTCCACCACCAGCAAGGTATTGATATTATACTGGGTCATGAGATTGTTGGCTTCCTTGCAGGTCACATGGGGCTCAACGGTGATGGCAGGGGAGGTCATCAGATTTTTTGCGATCTGAACCCGCTTGATTTCTTTTTGAAGTTGTTCTAAGAGCCTCATTTCGATCTGGGCCAGGGTTTGATGGTCGATTTTTGCAGAGGCGGCATAGGCATGCCCCCCCCCTCCGAATGCGGACAGGATCCTTCCGGCATCTACCTCCGGAAGGCGGTTTCGGGCGATGATATTAATTTTATTGTCCATGAGGACAATGGCAAAAAAGACATCAAGGTTCTCCATCCGGACAACCTTTTGAACAATGGTTGCCAGGTCCGTAATATAGGATGGTGAAGAAATTACGGAGATAGAAACATCGACTCCGTTAATTTTATGAACTTTCATTTCGTTTAAAAGCTCATGGAGCCAGGTGACCTGTTCGGATTTGATTTCTTTTACCACAAAACCTGCGATGGTATTCAGGCTTGCTCCGCAACCCAAAAGAAAGGCAGCCTGTTCAAGGTCTTCCCGGCTGGTGGAGGAATAGGTAAATAAACCTGTATCCTCATATATTCCCAAGGCCATGATGGTGGCTTCGTCCGGTGTGGGGATGATTTCTCTTTCCTGAAGAACCGAGCTGAGAATGGTTGCTGTTGAACCCGTAGGCCGGATTATTTCCAGACTGCCTCTTAAATCTTCTTCCATGTCCGGATGATGGTCATAGATATGAATTTCCATCTCTTTTTGATCAATCAGAAAAGATACATGGGGCAGTCTACTTTTCTGCCTTGTATCCACAAGGACGAGTCGTTTTGTCTGTGAAAAATCCGTCGTACCAACATCGGCCATGTTCAGAAGATAACTCATGGAGTTGATGAAAAAATCCCGAAGGTTTTTTTCCTGGGATCCTGGGAAAATGATAACCGAATCCGGATAGAGCTTCTGGGCTGCAAGCATGGAGGCAATGGCATCAAAATCAGCATTGATATGGCTTGTTATGATGGTATCAGGGTTTTTGGCGGTGCATTTTTTGCTCAAAAAATAACTCCTGTTGTATTCATTTAATAAAATTTATATAGTATATCTATCTTAAATTTACAAATGATCCGGCTTTGATATATGCAAATATCATCCGGGCCGTCTTGATCAGACTGATTATAAAATAAGGATTGACCATGCCGACAGTTTTTCAATGGAAAGGGAAAAATCCCAAAGGTAGAAAAGTAAAGGGGGAAATGGAGGCAGAGACTTCTGATCAGATTAAGCAGAATCTCCAGAGGCGGAAAATAACGCCGACCCTGGTTCGAAAGAAGCCAAAGGATCTTTTTGAGAATGTCAAATTTTTGCAACCCAAGGTCAAAGAGACGGATGTCATTATTTTTGCAAGACAGTTTTCAACCATGATCGATGCCGGATTACCCCTTCTCCAGTGCCTTGATATTCTCCAGTCTCAACAGGACAACCCCACCTTTAAGAAAAATCTGAAAAAAATAAAGGAATCTGTAGAATCCGGCGAAACCTTTGCCGATGCGTTAAAAAAATTCCCCAAAATATTTAATGAACTTTTTATTAATATGGTTGCAGCAGGAGAGGCGGGTGGTATTCTGGATGTGATTCTAAACCGGCTTTCCGCATATATGGAAAAAATGGCCAAACTGAAGCGTCAGGTTAAAGGGGCCATGACCTATCCGATCATCACCATGATCGTTGCCGTCATCGTCGTAGCCATTATTCTTGTATTCGTTATTCCGGTTTTTTCCGAAATGTTTGCCGATTTTGGATCTTCTTTGCCGACGCCTACTCTTGTCGTGGTGGCCATGAGTAATTTTACCATTCATAATATCGGGTATATCATTGGAGGGATTATTGCCATTGCCTTTCTTTTGCGAAGACTTTATGCAAACCCCAAGGGCCGTATTTTTATGGATGAATTATTCTTAAGGCTGCCCGTTATCGGTCTTTTGATTCGAAAAGTGGCTGTGGCCAAATTCACCCGGACGGCCAGCACCATGTTGTCGAGCGGGGTATCCATCCTTGAGGTCCTGGATATTGTGGCAAAGACGTCGGGCAATAAGATTGTTGAATTTGCCATTCAGGATGTGAAATCAGGCATCTCGGAAGGCAGATCCATGGCAGATCCCCTCCTTGAAAGCGGCGTGTTCCCCTCCATGGTCTGCTCCATGATTGCCGTGGGTGAATCCACAGGCGCTTTGGATACCATGATGAGCAAGATTGCCGATTTTTACGATGATGAGGTGGACCAGGCCGTGAAAAACCTGACGGATATGATTGAACCCTTTATGCTGGTCTTTTTGGGGGTGGTGGTCGGCGGGTTGGTCATTTCCATGTATCTACCCATATTCAAAATGGCCGGCGCGATTTCCTAGTTGATGAGAATCGGTTCAATGAAAGATCAGACTGATTTTTCCGTCCAGATCAGGTGGCTGATTCTCTCAAGGGCTGTTTTCGGTATCCTGCTTATAATTTCAAGTCTTGTTTTTTCCCTAAAAGAGAATTTATCCTTTTTTTCACAGCCCGTTCTGTCTCTTTACAAGATAGCAGCCTGTATCCTTATTCTTTCAATTGCCTACCTTTTCCATCTGGCCCGGTTTGATCAAAAGCTTTTTCTTGCCTATTTCCAAACCATTGTTGATACATTTATGGTGACAGCCATTGTATTTATTACCGGAAGTTATGACAGTGTCTTTAATTTCCTTTATCTTGTTGTCATTATCTATTCTGCGATGCTTCTTCTGCAAAAGGGGAGCCTGATCATTGCCACCATTTCCTGTCTTCAGTATGGTATTTTGATTGAATTGGAATTTTATGGTTTGATTGCTCCTTTTCATAGCCGGGTGGGTTTTTCCGGCAGTCTGGACGAGAACCATATTATTTATAGAATCATTATTTTTATCGTGGCCTGTTTTGCCGTGGCCATCCTCAGCGGCATACTTTCCCTTCAATTGAAAGCAGCGCAAAAAGATTTGAAAATTACCCAGCAGCATTTGAAACGGGTTGAGAAGATGGCTGCCATGGATGAAATGATTTCCGGAATTGCCCACGAAATCAAAAATCCCCTGGCCTCCCTTTCCGGATCCATTCAATTGCTGAGGGAGGACACCCGTTCAGGCTCCTATGAAGACAAGCTCATGCAGATCATTCTCAGGGAAACGGACCGCCTGAAAAATATTGTAAACGATATCCGGTTGTTTTCAAAACCCCATACCGGCAATGCCGTTGAAATCAAAATGGCAGGCATGATCGAGGAAACCGTCCGGTTGTTTATGAATGACCCGGAATGGAAGCCGTCCATCCACCTTCAGATGAACCTTGATAAAGAGGTTACCATCCTGTTTGATCCCACCCATTTTACCCAGATTTTGTGGAATCTTTTAAAAAATGCGGTTCAAGCCATTCAAGACACGGGTGAGATAACCATTGGTCTTAAACCTTCAAGGACGGACAAGGTTTATCTCACCATTAAGGATACGGGTGTGGGAATTCATCCAAAAGACCACCATCATATTTTTGATCCTTTTTTCACCACCAAGCCGGAGGGAACCGGTCTCGGGCTTTCCATTCTTCACCGGTTAATTGATGCAAACAACGGGATGATTGATTTTGAATCAATCCCCGGAAAGGGAACCATTTTTACCGTTGTTTTCAATAGAATGCCGGTGCGGGGAAAATCAAAATCTTGACTTTTTCATGGGAACTAGGCTATTTATTCCTTTTTTATAAACACGAAGATCAACCAACCTGCATGATGCAGTCAGAATATGAAGGCAAGGATAAATGGATAAAGAAAGCAATCTGATACAGCTTAGAAAAGAAAAAATAAAAGAACTTAAAACCAGTGGAATTAATCTTTATCCAAATGATTTTAAACCGTCATGTTCGATAAAAATGCTTAAAAAAACCATTGAAGAAAATCCCGAAACTTTAGGCGAGAACGGAAACGAGTTTTCCATGGCCGGAAGAATGATGGCCGTTAATATAATGGGAAAATCGTCTTTTATCAGGTTTAAGGAAGGGTCTGAACAGCTTCAGGTCTATTTGCAGAAAAATATGATTGGCGAGGATACCTATTCTTTATTTAAAAAGCTTGATATTGGTGATTTCATTGGCGTCAGGGGTCCGTTGTTTCAAACCAAGACAGGAGAGTGGACCCTGCAGGCCAAAGAGTTCAGATTATTATCAAAGGCCGTAAGGCCGCTTCCTGAAAAATTTCATGGTATTAAAGATCCTGAAAAACGCTATCGGCAGAGGTATCTTGATCTGATCATGAATGAGGATGCTCAAAATATTTTTATCAAAAGAAGCTCGATTATTTCGGCCATGCGGCATTTTTTTGAAGAAAAAGGGTTCATGGAAGTCGAAACGCCGATGATGCAGCCGCTCCCCGGCGGCGCCGAGGCCACTCCCTTTAAAACATGGCATAATGCACTGGGCATGGAGCTTTTTTTACGGATTGCCCCGGAATTATATCTTAAAAGACTAGTGGTGGGCGGCTTTGAAAAGGTATTTGAGATTAATCGAAATTTCAGAAATGAGGGGGTTTCGGCCCGGCATAACCCTGAATTCACCATGGTTGAATTCTACCAAGCCTATGCCGACTATGAAATGCTCATGGATTTGACTGAAGAAATGTTTGGAATCATCGCTGAAAAGATATCCGGATCCACTACCATTGCGTACCAGGGCCAAACCATTCATCTGAACAAGGGGTGGCAGCGGATTTCAATGATGGAGTCTCTTGAGCGCATCGGCGGGGTTGATGCTGCTCTTTTGAACGATACCGAAGCGCTTCTCAAACTGGCACAGGAAAATAATATTCAGATCTCCAAAAAAGACCGCCACGGGAAAGTCTTGACAAAGCTGTTTGACGCTCTGGTTGAACCCAAGCTGATTCAACCCACATTTATTACGGGATACCCTGTGGAAGTGTCTCCCCTGTCCCGGAAAAACGATCTTAAAAATGAATTAACAGATCGGTTTGAATTGTTTATTGCAGGCAGGGAAATCGCCAACGGCTTTTCGGAAATCAATGATCCCGAGGACCAGTATCAGCGTTTTCTGATGCAGGTCAGGCAAAGGGACGAGGGCAATTCCGAGGCCCATATCATGGACTCTGAATACGTTGAAGCGCTTGAATACGGAATGCCGCCCACAGCCGGAGAAGGCATTGGTATTGACAGGCTTGTCATGCTCCTGACAGATTCTCCCTCCATAAGAGAAGTCATCCTTTTCCCCCATATGAAAAAAATATCCGAATAAATGGCCTTTGAATTCTTCATAGCCGGAAAATATCTTAAGGCAAAACGAAAAGAAGGATTTATTTCGCTTATCACCCTGTTATCCATTGCCGGTGTTGCTGTCGGAGTGATGGCCCTGGTGGTCGTTATTGCCGTCATGAGCGGCGCCGAGACGGATTTTAGAAAACGGATTCTCGGACTGGAACCCCATATTCTGGTGATGAATTATTCCGGGAAATTTGATGGCTATTCCGATATCATTACGGATTTGACCCAAACGGAAAAAATTGTAGACGCCTCACCCATTCTGTTTGCCCAGGCCATGATCCGATCAAACCATTCATTTTCCGGTATTATGGTCAGAGGAATTGATCCCGGCAACAGCTTTAGTCTGATTAAGGGATTCAGTCCGGATCAGTTAAAGAAGCTATTGGGGAAAGATGAAGCCCATGCCGATTTCCCAGGGATTATTCTCGGCAAGGACCTTGCAAATTCAATCGGTGTCATTCCAGGGGATAAAATTATTCTCATGTCGCCCAATGGGATCATATCACCCATGGGGAATATCCCTTCCATGAAACGGTTTGTTGTCACCGATACCTTTGATTCCGGGATGTATGAATATGACAGCGCCCTTGCCTATATCGATTTGAAAGAGGCCCAGCAACTCTCCGGCTTAAAGGATCAGATATCGGCGGTCGGCATCTGGGTCAATGATGTGTTTGATGTTAAAACCGTCAAAAACAGTCTGGCAAACACCTTTCAATACCCTTTTTATATGAGGGACTGGATGGAGATCAACAAAAGCTTATTTTCAGCTCTCAAGCTTGAAAAAACTGCCATGTTCATTATTTTGACCTTGATTATCCTTGTGGCTGCCTTTAATATTGCAAGCGCTCTGATCATGATGGTAATGGAAAAAACCAAGGATATTGCCGTGCTGAAAACCATGGGAGCCACGCATAAAACCATCCGGAGAATCTTTATGATTCAAGGCATGATTGTAGGTTCTTTCGGCACATTTATCGGAACGATCTCAGGTGTTATTGTCTGCTATTTTCTGAAAAAATATGATTTTATTCAATTGCCCGATGCTTATCCGTTTTCCACCCTTCCCGTTCAGCTTGAATATGCTGATGTTTTGGCCATAGCCGGGAGCGCCCTTCTGATCTGTTTTCTGTCAACCCTTTATCCCTCCCACAAAGCATCAAAAATGGATCCGGTTGAGGCATTAAGATATGGATAATTCAAACCTGCCCTTCATATCTCTTCAATCCATTTCAAAACATTTCCGGTCGGCATCGTCGGATATTGAAATCCTGAATGAGGCTGTTTTCGATATTTATAAGGGGGAAACAATCGCTATTGTGGGTTCATCCGGCATTGGAAAATCTACCCTCTTGAATCTCATCGGCACCATTGATAAACCGGATTCCGGAAAGATTGTGTTCAACGGCAATGATCTGTCTCTATATAATGATGAGAAGCTTGCCGGTTTCAGGAATTTGAAAATTGGTTTTGTATTCCAGTTTCATTATCTTTTACAAGGGTTTTCAGCATTGGAAAATGTGATGATACCCGGTTTGATTGCGAATAAAAATAAAAAAACTATTGAACATCTGGCCATAAATATGCTTGAAAGAGTAGGACTTTCTTTAAGACTCAGGCATAGAGTTGAAGATCTCTCAGGAGGGGAACAGCAGCGGGTGGCGCTGGCAAGGGCTCTGGTGATGAGTCCTGAGATACTTCTGGCTGATGAGCCTACGGGAAATCTTGATCAGAAGAATGGACGCAGTGTGCATGTTTTGATTCAAGAGTTGAACAAGGAGCTTGGTATGACGGTTATTGTTGTAACCCATAACAACGAACTTGCCCGGATAATGAAAAGAAGTGTGACCATAAGGGATGGAAAAATAATTCCTGCAAACTAAAAAAAGAAACTTAGGAAAAAATATGAATACATCTTTTTTAAAAAAGGCTTTCACATGCTCTGTTTTATTTTTTTTACTGTTTGCCTGTGATCTTTGTGCAGACACAAATGTGAAAATTGCCATTTTCCCCTTTTCAATTTCAGCCAGCAAACCCAATCAGCAGATTCAGGAAAAAATCAAACAGATGATCGCTGAAAACCTTGAGAAGGAGGGAGCGACCGTCATCTTTCCCGAAGCTCAACCTGATATGAATGACTGGGATATTACCCGGTTTAAAACATATGGTATCCAAGCAGGCGTGGATTATATTTTAACCGGTTCCTTATTTGTTGCAGGAGAAGGTATCAGCATTGATTCAAGACTGATTAATATCTATGAACAGGATGGGACGATTCCTTTCTTTACCGAAGCAGGTAGTTTCGAAAATCTTTTTTCATCGGTTTCACAGTTCAGCAAAGAAATCATCGGTGAATTATACCAAAAACAAATTATAACGGATATTGCCGTTGCTGGAAACAAGCGGATAGAAAAAGATGCCGTTTTGAGAATACTTGATACTCACACCGGAGACATCTTTAAACCGGAAAACATATCAAAGGATCTTAAAAAAATCTATGACATGGGATATTTTGATGATGTTCTGGTTGAAAAAGAATCCCATGACAAGGGTGTGAAAATAGTTTTTAAAGTCATGGAAAAACCCAGTATCCGGGAAATCAGATTCAAAAAAAATAAAGTTTATGAAACCGAAGAATTGATGGAAAGTATTAATATCAAAACAGGGTCCATTTTAAACGTTCACACCCTCAATTCAAATGTGGATCGGCTCAGACTGCTTTATACGGAGAAAAATTACCATAACTGTTCAATCACCTATGAAATTCTGCCCCTTGAACACTCACAGGCGGATATTCTTTTCACCATTGAAGAAGGGGAAAAGATCAGGGTCGAAAAAATCAGTTTTGAAGGCAATACTTATTTTTCTGAAGAAAAACTGAAAAAGGCCATGGACACATCTGAAAAAGGAATGTTTTCCTTTTTTACTTCTTCAGGAGATTTAAATGAAACCGAGGTAAAAAATGATGCCGTAAAAATAGAATCCTTATATAAAAACAATGGATTCATCGATGCAAAAGTGTCTGATCCTGATATTGAAATCGGCAAAGAATATATTTCTATTCATTTCAAGATAGAGGAAGGTGCCCAGTATAAAATCAAAAAGATTGATTTTTCCGGAGATCTTATCCTTACCAAAGAAGAAATTTTAAAACAAATCAAATCCAGAGAAGGGGAGCTCTATAACCGGGAAGAAATCAGAAACGACATGAATTATATCGCCGATCTCTATTCACAACAAGGATTTGCAAATGTCCATATCAATCCCTTAATTGATAAAATTGAGAATGAGCACCTGATGACCGTGGACTATTCCATCAATAAAGGGGAACCTGTTTATTTTAGAAATGTGAATATCAGCGGGAATTCAAAAACGCGGGATAAGGTGATCAGAAGGGAACTCAAAGTTGTTGAACAGGATTTATACAATAAGGAGAACATTGAGAAAAGTTTTAAAAATCTGAACCGGCTGGATTATTTCGCTGAACTTGAGATAATACCTGTTAAAACAGAAGAAGAAAATTTAATGGATCTGAATGTGAAAGTCGCCGACAAAGACACCGGGACCTTTTCATTCGGAGGTGGATTCAGCAGTGAAGACGGACCATTCGGAATGGTGTCGCTTCTGGAGAGGAATTTGTTTGGAAGGGGTCAAACCGGGAAGATTTCGGCTAAAATATCAGGGTCTTCAAATCTTTATGATATCAGTTTTTTTGAGCCCTATATCATGGATACCCCTGTTTCAGGAGGCATCAGTCTGTACAAGGAAGATAAAGAATATGAGTATTATGATAAAGAAGCGGTTGGTATGACCTTGATGCTGGGTTATAAGCTTTTTGATTATACAAAAATCGGAGCCAATTATAATATTGAGGATTTTGAGATTTCAGATGTGGAATCCGCTAATACCAATATGACAACCGGCTCCTTTCTGACCAGCAGTATCAAACCCTATATCGTATATGATTCCAGGGATGATCTATTCATTCCTACCGAAGGATTCAAACACTCATTTTCCGTTGAATATGCCGGAGAATTTCTGGGGGGTGAAATTGACTACACAAAATATCTTGCTGAAACCTCTGCTTATTTCCCCCTTTTCTGGAAATTTACAGGTGCTTTGCATGCGGAAGGTGGCTATTTGGACGACCGGAGCGGCGACGCCATCAATATCGATTATGCCATGTTTTATTTAGGGGGAATGAATTCCATCAGAGGATTTGATAAATATGATATCAGCGGGATGCGTTCCGGAGATACCAAAGAAAGAGGTGGTGAGAAATATGTTCAGTTTAATGCGGAAATAACCTTTCCGTTGACAGATAAATACAAACTTGTAGGCGTATTCTTTTATGATCGTGGGGATGTTTATAGAACCAGTGAAGATTTTGATTTTGGAGATCAGTTTTCCAGTATCGGAACAGGTATCCGGTGGAATTCTCCTTTGGGGCCCTTAAGAATAGAATATGGCTGGGTTATTGATGGGAAAAACATAAAAGAATCGGGTGATGGAGAATTTGCTTTTTCTGTCGGCGCTTCTTTTTAAATTATTTACATTTGGAGGTTTAAATGAAAAAAATTGTATTCACCGTATCCGTACTATATCTTTTTCTTGCTTTTGTTCCTGCCGCGTTCAGTGCAGATACGACCAAAATAGGAATTTTTGATTTCCAGAAAATATTGTCGGAATCCAGCACCGGAAAGCTCACCCAAAAACAACTGACTGAGAAAGGCAATGAGCTTCAGGGCAAATTAAAAACTGAAAAAGAAAAATTAGATGAAATGAATACGGCCTACGAAAGGGAAAAACTGGTTTTAAGCCCGGAAAAACAGGGTGAAAAAGAAAAGGAGTTTCGCGGCCGTGTAAATGATTTTAAAAAGATGCAGGATGATTTTGCAAGAGAATTCAAGCAATTGGAAGTTCAATCCCTGAATAAGATACAGGATGAAGTGGTCCTGATCATTAATGATATCGGCAAAGAAGGAGGGTACACCCTGATTCTTGAAAAAAAAGCAGGGGGTGTCCTTTATTCTCCGGAAAAGCTTGATATTACAGATGAGATCATTAAAAAATATAATTTAAAAGCTGCAAAGACCAATTAAAAATCTTTGTATGGAACTTACGGTAAATAAAATTGCCGGAATCATTGATGCCAAGATTGTCGGTGATATAAATGTTATGGTCATGGGGGTCTCTTCATTTGATGAAGCAGGCACCCATGACATCACTTTTGCATGTGATTCAAAGTATTTAAGCCGCCTTGGGTTGACAAATGCGGGAGTTGTCATCATTCCTGATAGTTACGATCCAGACGCAAAACAGGACAAGGGTCCTGTTTTGCTGAAAACCGCCAATCCAAAATTATCCTTTTTTAAACTGGTCTCTCTTTTCCACCCGGAAAAGAAGATGTTGCCCTTTATTCATCCCAGCGCCCATATCGGACAATTTACCGAATTCGGCCCAAACCCTGTCATTGACGCAAACGTATATATCGGCAACCATGTCCGGATGGGGGGAAATGTCCGCTTGATGCCTGGTGTTTATATCGGGGATGATGTGGTCATCGGAGAGCGGACGCTTATCAAACCCAATGCCACAATATTGGATGGAACAAGAATCGGGCAAAGGGTTATTATCCATTCCGGAACCGTCATCGGTTCCGATGGATTCGGATTTGCACAAGATAGCAACGAACATCGGAAACTCATTCACACCGGATATGTATCCATTGGAGATGATGCTGAAATAGGAGCATGCAACACCATTGACAGGGGAACTCTCGGTACCACCATCATCGGCAATGGGGTCAAAACAGATAATCTTGTCCATATTGCGCACAATGTTAAAATCGGGGATAATACCCTGATTGTTGCCCAGGTCGGGATCGCGGGGAGCACCACTGTCGGCCGGAATGTCATTATTGCGGGTAAAGCCGGTATTTCAGGGCATATCAAAATAGGGGACGGTGCCATCATAGGCCCATACTCCGGTGTTCACAGCGATGTGGGTGAAAAAGAGATCGTATCCGGCGTGCCGCATATGCCGCACACCCTATGGCGCAAGGTGGTCAGTATCCTGATCAGATTGCCGGAGATGAGAAAAACCCTGTTTTCTTTAGAAAAAAGGTTAAAAGAGATTGAGAAGACGAACAAGCAAACGGAGCAAAAACAATGATTCACCCCACTGTGATTATCGATCCTTCTGCAGAAATTGACAGTAATGTTACCATTGGCCCTTATGCCATTATTAAATCAGATACGGTCATCGGGTCCGGCACCACCATCGGTCCCTATACCACCATTGACCAATATGTGACAGTAGGGGAGAATTGTCAGATTTTCCAGTATGCATCCATTGGCGGGGCGCCTCAGGATTTAAAATTTCATGGGGAAAAAACATATCTGAAAATCGGCCGAGGATCCATTATCCGGGAATTTGTGACCATTAACCGGGGCACTGAAAACGGCGGGGGCATCACTGAAGTCGGAGAAGAAAATTACCTCATGGCCTATACCCATATCGCCCATGATTGCAAGACCGGAAAACAGGTTATTCTCGCCAATAATTCCACTCTGGCGGGCCATATCACGATTGGAGACAACGTTACAGTGGGTGGGCTGGTTGCCATTCATCAATTTGTTCAGATCGGAGATTTTGCCTATATCGGTGGAAAATCAGCCGTGGTAAAGGATATTCCCCCATATGTGATTGCTGCAGGAGATCGGGCAACCTTGCATGGCCTCAATAATGTCGGATTGCAGCGATATAAATTTTCAAAGACAACCCTTTCCCAACTTAAAAAAGCATACCGGATTTTTTTCAGGATCGGATTGACGGTGAAACAAGCATCTGAAAGAGTCAAGGCAGAAGTGGATATGATACCGGAAGTCAAAAAATTTATGAATTTTATCATCGAATCCAACAGGGGTGTAACAAGATAAGACAATGAAAATCGGCCTGATTGCCGGAGGCGGACAGTTTCCCCTACTATTCTCAAAAAAGGCCGTTGAGAAAGGATATACGGTTTTTGCGGCAGGATTCAATTCAGAAACAGATCCTTTGCTTGCCGACTATGTCCAGGAGCTTAAATGGGTTTATCTTGGGCAGGTGACCAAACTCATCCGGTATTTCAAGCAACAGGGTATTTCACAGGCTGTTATGCTCGGCAGCGTCAAAAAGACAAATATTTTTAAAGATATCCGCCCGGATTTTAAGGCCCTCACCTTTATTGCAACGACAGCCCGGACCCACGATGATTCCATTTTGACTTCTTTTGCAGACCTGCTCTTAAGAGAAGGCATTGAAATTTTACCTTCCACCTTTCTTTTGCCGGAACTCATTTGCCCCAGAGGATGTTGGACAAAGAGAAAACCCAATAAAGCCGAACAAAAGGAAATCATGGAGGGTTGGCGGCTTGCAAAAGAAATCGGAAAACTGGATATCGGTCAATGCCTTGTGATCGGGAATGGAACCGTTCTGGCTGTAGAAGCCATTGAGGGAACGGACGCCGCCATAAAAAGAGGCGGTCTTTTGTCACGGAATAACGGCTGTACGGTGATCAAACTCTCTAAACCCGCCCAGGATCTCAGATTTGACCTTCCTTCTTCGGGCTGCCAGACCATTATGACCATGCACGAAGCCGGAGCCGGAATTCTTGTTCTTGAAGCCGGGAAATCCATCAGCTTTGACCGCGAAGAAATGATCTCCCTCGCAGATCAATATCATATATCCATTCTTGGATATACGGATGAAGACATACGATGAATTTTCCCGTAAATTTAAAACACATCATGGTTCTGACCGGAGAACCATCCGGCGATTTCCATGCAAGCCGCCTCATAGAAGAAATCAGGAAGAAAAATGACCGGGTTTATTTTTCCGGTATCGGTGGTCCTGCTCTCAGACAGCAGGGGGTTGACCTTTTTTATGACATTGAAAATCTTTCAGCCATGGGCATTACCGAAGTATTGATGCAATTTAGACACATTAAAAAAGCCTTTGATCTTTTCCGGGAAAAACTCAATTCTCATCTGCCGGATCTCATCATCCTTGTAGATTATCCCGGATTCAATCTGAGGGCGGCCGGATATGTGAAAGAACATTACCCTATTAAAATTTTATATTATATTACCCCCAAGGTATGGGCCTGGAAACGATCCAGACTGTTCAAGATTAAAAAATATGTGGATCATGCCGCACTGATTTTTCCTTTTGAAGAAAAATTGTTTAAAAAGGCCGGAGTTTCATCCACCTACGTAGGAAATCCCTTAGTGGACGAGTACCCGGAAAATCTTTCTAAATTTTTTTTACGATCAAAGGCTTTATCCCCCGGTTTAAATGACCCTATCATCATCGGGCTCCTTCCAGGCTCAAGAAATGCTGAAATTAAAAATCTTCTGGGTATTATGATTCAATCTGCCTGCCTTATTCATCAAAAACAAAATCAGGCCCGATTCCTTGTGTCTAAAGCCGCATCAATAAAAAGGGAATGGATTGAAGAGTGCATCAACACATCAGGGAGTCCTCAATTATTTGATATTGTTGAAGGGCCTGTCCGGGAAATCCTGATGCGATCAAACCTGGTCATCGCAGCCTCAGGAACAGTAACGCTTGAAGCGGCGCTTTTTGGTATTCCAACCCTCCTGATTTACAAAATGGCAAGGTTAAGCTTTTGGGCGGCAAAACTGCTCGTTCGAGTAAAATATGCAGGTCTTGCAAATTTGATTGTCGATGAAGAAATTATGCCCGAGCTGCTCCAGGGTGAGGCAACACCTGAAAAAATATGTATCAAAGCCGTTCATATGATCACCCATGAGCACTATTATGAATCCCGGCTGGAACAGGTCCGAAAAAAACTCGGGAAAAAGGGGGCTGCAAAAAATGCAGCCGGTATTGCAATGAACCTTCTCAGAGAATCTCATTTCTGATAATCAATTTGACAAAAATATCGGAATTTTATTAGAGTGACTTCGTTAAAAATAAATACACAGATATTTTTTTAGAAAGAGGAAAATTTTTTAATTAGATGACTTTTGAAATTATTCTTTTGGTTTTAAGCCTTTTTTTATCCGGATTTTTTTCAGCTTCCGAAACAGCCCTTTTTACCATCAGCAGAGTCAAAGCCCTCCACATGGCAAAGGACGGCTCCGGGAGCGGCAGGCTGATTCTAAGTATGAAGAAAAATTCCCATACGCTTTTAACTACCATCCTGATAGGAAATAATCTTGTGAATATCGGGGCCTCATCCATTGCCACCTCTCTTGCCATTTCACAATTCGAGTCTAATGCCGTCGGTATTGCCACCGGAGTTATGACATTGCTGATTCTGGTTTTTGGTGAAATTTTCCCAAAATCCTTTGCCAATCAAAACAACGTTTTTATCGCAAGGATTGTTATTTATCCTCTTTACTGGTTTTCACGGCTGTTTTTCCCATTGATTTTCATTTTGAATGTGATACCCATGATTCAGGGGAAAAAAGATCCCCGCCACGGCGCCGTTACTGAAGACGAACTCATGACCATGGTTGAAGTGGTTGAAGAAGAGGGTGAAATCAATGAAGCGGAAAAACAGTTTATCACGAAAATATTTGAATTTGATGATACCTCATGTTCAGAGATCATGACCCCCAGGGCGGATATGTTTGTGATCGATATATCGGAAAATGTAGATATTTCAAAAATTCTTCAGACCGGGTTTTCCAGGATACCTGTTATTGAGGACAGTATCGATAATGTTATCGGGATATTGCACGTCAAAGACCTGTTTGCCAGTTTCCAGAAAGCCTGCACAACAAATTTTGAGACTTCACTGGATATCAAACCGATTTTAAAAAAGCCTTATTTTATTCCTGAATCTAAAAAGCTGGATTCCCTGTTGCAGGATTTTAAGCGGAATAAAAATCATTTGGCCGTTGTTGTGGATGAGCATGGCGGTGTGGCCGGTATTGTTTCCCTTGAAGATGTATTGGAAGAAATTGTAGGTGAAATTATTGATGAAACAGACAGAATGACGCCTGATATTATCCGGCTTAAAGACAATAAATGGCTGATTGCCGGAAGAATCAATATCTATGATCTAAATGAAGAGATTGACATTGGAATACCCGAATCCAATACCTATGATACCTTTTCCGGCTTCTTTCTGGAACAGATCGGCAGGATACCCCAATCCGGAGAATCCATCATTGTTGACAAATGGACGGCAACCGTTAAAGATATGGACGGCAATCGGATACAAAGTTTTATTTTGAAAAAGGAACCCTCCTGAATCCATAGAGAAAGATAAAAATGGCTGAAGATGATTTAAAAAATTTGAGAGATCAAATTGATGCTATTGATCTGAAAATTTTAAACTTGATTAACCAGCGCCTTGAAATCGGAAAAAAAGTCGGTATGATCAAACGAGAAACCGGCAGCCGGATTATTGACCGGACAAGGGAGCGAAATGTCATTGAAAAATTATCGAAAATAAATCAGGGTCCTGCGGACAAACAATTATTAAGGTATTTTTTTAATGTGATCATCACAGCCACCCGCGATATCCAAAAACCCAAGACAATTTCGTTTCTCGGTCCTGAAGCAAGCTTTTCTCATATTGCAGCCTTGACCCATTTCAGGCACTCCGGAAATTTTGTAGAGCAGCCCAATCTATATGAAATATTCAGAGAGGTGGAAAAAAACGAGAGCCATTTCGGCGTCGTTCCGGTTGAAAATTCCATTGAAGGCGCCGTGGCCCACACCCTGGATCTTTTCAGCCATTTTGACCTGAATATCTGTGCGGAGCATTATGAGCCTGTTTCCCATGATCTGTTATCCATCACCGGTGAGCCAAAGGATGTTCAAAAAATTTGTTCCCATCCCCAAGCCCTTGCCCAGTGCAGGTCATGGATTAAAAAAAAATTCAGCCATGCTGTGATGATTGAGACCAGCACGAGTTCAAAAGCCGCTCTTATGGCCAGTGAAGATAAAACCGTTGCCGCCATTGCCGGTCGACAGGCCGCCCATATCTATGCGCTTCAAACCGTAGAATCCAAAATAGAAGATGTTTCAGGAAATATCACAAGGTTTCTGGTTATCGGTAAAGACCTTCCGGAACCCACAGGAAACGATAAAACCTCCATCATGTTTGCCGTTTCCCATATTCCCGGGGCATTGTTTAAAGCACTGGAGCCCATTGACAGGGCAGGGCTCAATATGTTGAAGCTGGAGTCCAGGCCCACGCGCCATGAAAACTGGAGCTATTATTTTTTTCTGGACATTGAAGGCCATCAACAGGAGCAAAGGGTGGTCGAAACCATAAAAGAAATCAGAAAATACGCCCTGTTGCTGAAAATACTCGGGTCCTATCCCGTATTTGAAAAAGAAGACTATGACGCATGATCGATTCTTTCACACAAATTTACGGTGTTTTCGGAAATCCTGTCCGGCACTCCAAAAGCCCTGTCATTCATAATTTTGCCTTCCGGTATTATCATATCAATGCCGTATACCTTGCCTTTGAACCGGATGGAATTGCCAAAAGCCTGGAAGCCATAAGGACTTTAGATATTAAAGGGGCCTCCATCACATTGCCCTTTAAAGAATCCGTAATGGCCTATCTTGACCGCATAGATGAGGATGCCGAGGCCGTCGGTGCTGTGAATACCATTGTCAATAAAGAGGGAAAGCTTCACGGATTCAACACGGATTACAAGGCTGCCGTTGAACCCTTGAAGCCCTTTGGCATCCAGGGGAAAAAAATTTGTATTGTAGGCGCCGGGGGAGCGGCTCAGGCTGTGGCCTATGGGATTTTCAAAGAAAAAGGCCAGCTCGTGATTATAAATCGAAACAAAAAAAGAGGGGAAGCTCTGGCTGAAAAATACAAGGCGGATTTTTTCTCTTTGGATGATAGAGGCAGTCTCCTGAAAATCCAGCCTGATATTCTCATCAACACGACACCCGTCGGCATGAGCCCCAATATTTCCGACCTTTCTTTTCCATTGGATTATCTGACTCCCGAAACTCTGGTGATGGATATTATTTATACCCCCTTGAAAACAAGGCTCCTGTATGGGGCTCAATCAAAAGGCTGCCGAATTATTGATGGCCTGACCATGTTTCTGAGTCAGGGGGCGCATCAATTCAAACTATGGACGGGGATCAACCCTGACATTGAATTGATGCGAAAAATCATGTTAAAGGATGAGAACCGATAAATGAAAACGATTATTCCCAAAACAATTAAAGACCAGCAGGTCGTGGTACCCGGTTCAAAGAGCATTTCCCATCGGATACTCATATGCGCCTCTCTTTGCACCGGTATATCCACCATCGAAAATCTTCTTGAGAGCGAAGACATCAAATGGACCATGAATGCCTTGACCTGTTTTGGAGCCCAAATTGACCGGATCAACGAAGGGCGGTTCCGGGTCATCGGCTTTGGAGGGACCCTCAAGCCCTGTGAAAAAGAAATTTATCTCGGCAATTCGGGAACCTCCATGCGTCTCCTGGCTGGAATTGCAGCCCTGGGAACCACGGAATATGTTTTGACAGGTGACAAAAGAATGTGTGAACGGCCCATGGTTGAACTGCTGAATGCACTAAAGCGTCTCGGTATTCATGCCATCTCCCCAAACAGGCAGGGAACTCCGCCGGTCCGCATCTGTGGCGGGAACCGTCAGGGAGGCACGGTCACCCTGGATTGTTCAAAAAGCAGCCAGTATCTGTCTTCCCTTTTAATGATGGGGACGTTTATGGCTAAAGGACTTGACATCAGTCTTGAGTCTTTGCCGGTGTCCTCCCCGTATATTGATTTGACCCTGGATATCATGACAAAATTTAAGGTTGAGGCCCACCGCATTCACCCCTGCCTGTATCAGGTGCCGGGACAACAATCCTATTCTCCGGGTGATTTCTTTGTGGAACCCGATCTTTCCAATGCCGGTTACTTCTGGGCACTGGGGGCCATTACCGGACAGATGATTTCGGTAAAAAATATCAGTCAAAATTCTCTTCAGGGCGATCTAAAGCAGGTCAAAATATTGGAGCAGATGGGATGTACGGTTAAGTTCCAAGAAAATGAAATAGGGGTTTGCGGGTCAGAATTGACCGGGATTGATGTGGATATGTCGGATACGCCGGATGCCGTTCCGGCCATTGCCGTTGTGGCCGGTTTTGCCAAGGGAAGAACCCGGATTCATAATATCAGGCATCTTCGGGAAAAAGAATGTGACCGAATCGATGCTGTTTCTTCTCAGCTTTTAAAAATGGGCATCATGGTGAAACAGGGAGATGATTTCATGGAAATTACGGGGGGGGCGCCCAAGGGGGCCAGGATCGAAACCTTTAACGACCACCGGATTGCCATGGCCTTTTCCATGCCGGGACTTTTGATTCCGGGCATGGAAATTGAAAATGAAACCTGTGTTGAAAAATCCTTCCCCAATTACTGGGAAATATTTGATGCCTTGTAAACCATGAACATTTATTTAATCGGATATCGGTGTACCGGAAAAACAACCATTGGTAAAATCCTTGCCGAGCGGCTTCATCGTGATTACCTGGATATGGACCAGGCCATTGAACAGCAAACCGGGTCAACCATTTCGGATCTGGTCCAGACTCATGGGTGGACGTATTTCAGGCAGGTTGAAAAAGAAACCCTTTTAAAGACACGGGAAATAAAAGATACGGTGGTATCCACCGGCGGAGGTATTGTAACAGACCCGGAAAGCCTGATTTTTTTGAACAAAAACGGATTTACCATATGGCTTGATGCCGATATGGAAATCATCCTGTCACGCTTACACTCGGATCCTTCAACCTGGTCTTCCCGGCCGTCTCTGACGGATAAAAACCTGATAGACGAAACAGAGGAATTGCTGAATCTGCGCAGACCCTTGTATGCAAAGGCCGCCCAGTTAAAAATAGAAACCGGCTTGTATACGCCAAAAGAAATTTTAACCCTCATTGAAAGGAGGTTGCCCTGATGCCCGGCTCCAGTTTTGGTAAGGCGTTCAATATCACGACCTTTGGAGAATCCCATGGAAAGGGAATCGGGGTCGTCATTCAAGGCTGCCCCCCAGGGCTTGATCTGGATGAAAAGACCCTGCAGAAAGCCCTTGACCGAAGAAGACCAGGGCAGGGAGGGGTGTCCGGCACAACCAGAAAAGAACCGGATTGTCCCATCCTGATATCGGGTGTATTCAAAGGCAAGACCACCGGAACGCCTATTATGATTCTGATTGAAAACAAGGATGCCAGATCCAAGGCCTATGATTCCATAGCCGGCCTTTTCCGGCCGGGCCATGGAGATTATACCTATCATGCAAAATACGGTGTCCGGGATTACCGGGGCGGGGGAAGAGCCTCGGCCCGTGAAACGGCAGCAAGGGTGGCCGCAGGAGCCGTTGCCCAGGTTATTCTGGATCAGCAGGGAATCCGGATTCAGAGCTATACCCTTGAACTGGGCAATATCAGGGCTGTTTTGACAGGAGATCTGTCTTTCAAGGATCAAAATGATCTTCAATGCCCGGATATGGAGGCAGCAAAAAAAATGGAAGCAAAAATTAAAGCAGTCAAAGCCCAGGGGGATTCTCTCGGGGGGATTGTGGAAATCATTGCCTCCAATGTTCCGGCAGGGCTTGGAGAGCCGGTTTTTGATAAACTGGATGCGGATATTGCCAAGGCCCTGATGAGCATCGGCGCTGTTAAAGCCGTCGAAATCGGGGCAGGGATCAATGCCCCCAAAATGACGGGTTTTGAAAATAACGATGAGATATTTCCGGAGGGGTTTCAAACCAATCATGCTGGCGGGATCCTGGCCGGGATTTCAAATGGGGAAGATATTGTTGCCAGGGTTCATATCAAACCCATTCCTTCCATTTTAAAAATTCAGCAAACCATTGATGAAGACGGGAACGTAGCAGAGATATCAACAAAGGGAAGGCATGATATCTGTGCAATTCCAAGAATCAATATGGTCTGCGAAGCCATGACGGCCATAACTCTCGCAGACCATGTATTGCGGCAGAAAACCGTAAGGTGATTATTTTTTTACAATATCGGATTCAAGTTTGTCTGCAATGCCGATGGCTGTGGTTAAGGCGTCATTAATCATAAACAATTGAATCTTTAGCGTTTTTAATGAAGCAGGGGTTGTTGAAATTTTTTCTTGACTGGAAAAGACTCTGGCCAGTTCCTTGGATTTGTTTGCAAATTCCGTTAATTTTTCACTGAAATGGGCAATTTCCAGGGCCCATTTTTGTCTTTCCTCTTTTGAAATTTCAATATTTGCATTACCTGTACCGTTGATGAGATGATCAATCTGATAATCTTCCGGGTTTGCAATGATTTCGTACATGGGCGTCTCCTTTTAAAACCAGTTCATATGAATCCTCAAGATCACCACCTTAGAATATTTTAAGGCAATGGTTAAGTCAAGCGCTGAGCGGCAGAAACATTAAAGATTCATCTGATTTTCAGGGAGTTGACGAACTGGATAAAACAAGATGTTCATTCCCCGGCATGGTATTTAAAGGAAGCCGGGGAATGAAAAAAAATACGGCAGGATTGAAGCTTTATTCAATATCAGGCAGGGTTTAGGAAAAAGACCGGCAAATCCCCTTTGGTGTAGATGATTCTCAGCACCGAAAGATAATATTTGTAGCGGGCGTCGGATATTCTTCTCTGGGCGGAAACAAGAAGCGTATTGGCATCCATGATATCAATGCTGTCCGCCATTCCGTAATTATACTGCATCTGCACGGCATTAAAGGTTTCCTCGGCATATTTGAGTTCGTCCTGCAGATTGTCCAGGGTGCTTTTTGCGGTTTCATAGTCCAGAAATGACGTTTTTGAATCCAGGCTGATTTTTTTTTCTTGAAGGGTCAGTGCTTTTTCAGCTTTTTTTTGATCCAGAAGGGCCTGCTTTATCGTGGCCCGCCTCAATCCTCCGTCAAAGAGGGTGAAGACAAGGCTTCCGGTAATATACGTATCTTCCATATCATCTTTCATTGAGGTTGATGTTGTATCGTACTGGATATCGGTTGCTTTATATCCTCCCTCAAGTTCGACAGTGGGCCAATAATCGCTTTTTTTGAATTTTACGGTTTTTTCGGCAATCTCAAGATTCTTTTTTGCTTCTTTGATTTCAGTCCGGTTTTCCAAGGCATAGACCTGAAGTTCTTCAAGATTGCACTGGTAGTTTTCAATTTCAGCAATATCCTGTTTTTGAAGATCAAAGTCCGGATCAATATCCACAAGATTCTGCAAAGCGGCTTTGCTTTGAAGAATTGCGTTTTCGGCTTTTTTTTGCTCGGTCAATGCCTTGGAAAGTTCAGCTTCAGCCCGGAACAAATCGGTCTTGGTGACATTACCCACGCTTAATTTTTCTTTGACGGCATTCCGGTGAGTGGTAAGCCGTTCGACATCGGATTGGGCGATTTCAAAAAATTTTCGGGCACTCAGGATATTGTAATAGGCCTGGGCAACTTGTAATAGATATTCGGAACGAATGCTTTCGAGGCTGAATTCCTTGCCTTCAATGGACCTTCGTGTGACATCCAGGGCGATCAGTTCTTTGCCGTTAAGGGTAAATGACTGGGTCAGCTTGATTCCCATGGTTTGGGTATCCGGAGAATTGAAGGTTTGCTCTTTATGTTCGGTAATGCTGCCATAGGTGGTGGCCTTGGGGATTAAGACCGATAATGCCCTTTTTTCCTCCTGCCGGGCAATATCCACATCATCTTCAGCAATTCTGATGGTTTCACTGTGAATATTGGCAAGTTTGATCAGATCATGAAGGGAATAATCCGTAAAGCAATCGGCATTCCCCTGGATTGAAAAAAAAGCAATGATGGTAAGCAATAATAGATTTGACGGTTTATTCATTGTCTGAGCCTCATAGTATTTGAAAATCAAAATAATCCAACAATATTACCATTAAGCCCTCTGCGTCAAGATTTCAGAAGATTTAATTTGAATGAGTATAGAATACTGCTGAACCTTGGAATATCCCATTGCATAATAATTTTAATGCCGGCAATAGATAAATTCCATCTTTTGTGATATAGGATCATCCTAATTTATTGAGAAATTTACCCATATTAAGGAGATCAAGATGGCCCACATTCCCAAAACTCAATTTGATGACCTTTCCCTGGTCCGCCAGGGTAAGGTCAGGGATATATTTGACACAGGAGATGCGCTTCTGATGGTCACGACAGACAGACTTTCCGCCTTTGACGTGGTCCTGCCCGACCTCATTCCGGACAAGGGAAAGGTTTTAAACCAGATTTCCGTATTCTGGTTCAAAAAAATGGAAGCCATCGTAAAAAATCATATTATTACCACCAATGTAAATGAATACCCGGATCGATTTAAACCCTATCTGGAGGCCCTGGATAAAAGGAGTATGCTGGTTAAAAAGGCCGACCCCCTTCCGGTTGAATGTATTGTCAGGGGGTATATTTCAGGCTCCGGCTGGTCTTCTTACAAAAAAGAGGGTCAGGTCTGTGGTATCCGGTTACCGGCGGGCCTGAAAGAATCCGACAAACTGATGGAGCCGCTCTTTACCCCTTCAACAAAAGCAGAGGTGGGGGATCATGATATCAATATCAGTTTTGATGAAACCGTTAACCTCATCGGCCGAGAAAGAGCCCATGAGCTCCGGCGGTTGAGTCTTGAAGTTTATCAAAAGGGGGCGGAATATGCACTTTCAAAAGGAATCATTATTGCAGATACCAAATTTGAATTCGGCCTTTTGGACGGCAAGATCATCCTGATAGATGAAATCCTTACCCCGGATTCCTCCAGATTCTGGCCCCTGGACGATTATGCACCGGGCCGGGGCCAGAATAGTTTTGATAAACAATATGTGAGAGACTGGCTCATTGCCTCGGGATGGGATAAAAAAAACCCCGGGCCAAAACTCCCCCAGGATGTTATTGACCGCACAGCGAGTACCTATAAGGAAATCTATACCCGCCTGACCGGTGAAAATGTTTGATACCCTCAAGGAGATCCATATTTCGGATATCGATATCAAGGATGAGCGGTATCGGATTTCATCCGAATCGGAAAATATCGCTTTTCTGGCCCGTTCCATAAAAGAAATGGGTCTGATGAATCCCCCGGTGGTCAGGCCCATGAATGATGGTAAATTTATCCTTATCTCCGGATTTAACAGGATCAAAGCGCTTCAGTACAATAATGAATCAAAAGTTCGGGTGCGTCCAACCGACACGGAAATTGAAGATTATCACTGCCTTTTGTTTGCCGTTGCAGCACTTGCCTTTAGAAGACCGCTGACCCAGGTTGAACTGATTATCAGCGTCAAACGGCTTTCCCGGTATTTAGACAGGGAAAACATGGCAAAAATGTCGCCTGCTGTTTTTAATACTCAATTGGCCCAAGGGTTTATTGATGATCTGGTGAATATCGGATCATTACCGGACCCGGCCCTGGAATTGATCCATACCGGCCAGTTGTCGCTTAAATCCGCTAAAAGAATATCTCACCTGGATATGGACGCCATCTCCTTTTTTTTGGATATTTTTTCTAAAATCAGGGCCTCGGCCAGCGTTCAGCTTGAACTCATTCAGAATATCCTGGAAACCGCTGCAAGAGAAGGGGTTCACCCCAAATCACTTTTTCAAGAACTGAACATCCCGGATCCTCTTGATGATGAAACCGCTGACATGACTGTGAGAACCCATTGTTTTCGGACCCTGGTCTTTGAACAGCGGTATCCGGTGCTTTCCCGAACCCGACAAAGGATTCAGGACAAAATCGCTTCCATTAAACTTCCAGGCACCATAAAACTTATCCCTTCGGAAAATTTTGAAAGCCGGAAGTATTCCATATCTTTTACCGTAAAAAATCATGACGAATTCGAGAAAAACATTCAGCATCTAACAGATGCATTAGAAAACAAGACCCTCCGGGAAATTTTGGATTCATGAAAATAGATACCCTTTTTATGGATAATTCGCTGCCCCTGGATGATGAAGCAGACTATCTGGTCTCCAAGATTCGTTTAGAACCCCAAAGAATCCAGGACTCCGGAGAAGTGTATGATTTTATCAACCATAGCGATGATCCCGTCTCCCTTGCCAAAAAGACCCTCTATATCACCCAAAACAAAGGCGCCTTAATTAGAAACTGTCCCGGAACCTGTCATTACACCTGCTGCGATTATACCATTCTCCATACCGGGACATTTTGCACCATGGATTGCTCCTATTGTATTCTTCAGGCCTATTTTCATCCCCCCGTCCTTCAATATTTTGCAGGGTTTGAACCTGTCCGCCAGGCCCTTCAGGCTGTTTTTCTCGAAAATAAAATTTTCAGAATCGGCACCGGTGAATATACGGATTCCCTGATCTGGGAAAAAGTGAGCCTGATGCCTGAATTCCTGGTTAAGACCTTTGCAAGGCAAAAAAACAGTGTGCTTGAACTTAAAACCAAAACCGTTAATATTGAATCCCTGCTTAGCCTGGATCATAATGAAAAGACCATCATAGCCTGGTCTTTAAATACACCCGAGATTATCCGTTCACAGGAAAGGGGAACCGCATCCCTTACGGCCCGCCTCGAAGCAGCCAGACAGGCCGAATCAAAAGGGTACAGGCTTGCCTTTCATTTTGACCCCATTGTGATTTATCCGGGCTGTGAAGAACAGTATAAGAACGTTATTCAAAAAATTTTTGAATATGTCCGTCCTGAAACCATTGTCTGGATCAGTCTGGGCACCTTCCGTTTCATGCCGGGATTAAAATCGGTCATGGAAAAAAGGTTTCCCGCATCCACCCTCTGCTATGGTGAATTCATTCTGGGACTTGATAATAAGATGCGGTATTTCAAACCCTTGAGAATCCATATCTATAAAGAAATGATAGCCGCTTTAAAAACATATGCCCCGGATGTTTTTCTCTATTTTTGTATGGAAGATGAGGAAGTCTGGGAAAAATGCCTGGATTTTTTTCCCAAGAAACAAGGGGAACTCGGCCGGTTGCTGGACCGGAGCGCTGCCGGACATTGCAGCCTGAACAAGGCTTTCCTATGAGAGGGGCAGTATGAGGGTCGCCTTGATGATCAATCCGTATTCCGGCGGGAAAAAAGGCATAAAGCTCCTGCCGATGATCGAAAAAAAACTGTCCCTGGCCGGTGTTGAATACCATACCTATCTATCCTTATATCATGCCCATACCGTAAAAATTGCCTCTGAACTGGATCTTACTCGATATGATGCGGTTGTCGCCGTGGGCGGAGATGGAACCAATTTCCATGTTCTCAACGGGCTTCTCTCCAGTTTCAGACCTGAAAATATTCCGCCCATTGGTATCCTCCCCATTGGATCAGGAAATTCATTTGCCCGGGATTTAGGCATTTTTTCATTGGATGACGGGCTCAGGGCCCTTCTTGAAAACAAACCAAAATGGATTGATGTCTGCTCTTTTTCCCAGGCTGAAAAAAAATATTATTTTGTTAATATTGCAGGGTTCGGCTTTGTCACGGATGTGGCCGAAACCGCCCGGAAATTTAAATGGCTGGGGGATTTTTCCTATATCATCGGCATCTTCCATAGAACCCTGGGCCTGAATTGTCACCATATGGAGCTTGAATTGGACGGACGGGCGGTTTCAGGCGAAAACTGTTTTGCCGTGTTCTGCAATTCCAGGTTTACCGGAGGCAATATGCTCATGGCACCGGAAGCCAGGATCGATGACGGATTCATGGATATTATTATGGTTGGAAAGCTGTCCCGGACAAGCCTTTTATCAACCCTGCCGAAAATATATAACGGCAGCCATCTCCGCCATCCGGCCGTTAGCCATGTCAAGGCCAGGACTGTAAAAATTAAAACCCGGCCGGAGAAAACCCTGCTGGCGGATGGCGAGGTCTTCGGAACAACGCCGGCAACCATCACCGTTCATCCCAAAATGATTCGGTATCTTGCGTGAAGAAGTTTATCTCAGCAGGGTTATGGATGATGGGCGGTTCCTTTTTCGCATTATCATCCGGTATCCTGGCGGTTTGCCTTTTCACCCTGCCCAGGGAAAGGACCTTCCGGATTGCACGAACCCTTTTTAAAACGCTGATCCGGATCATGGGCATACGGCTGTCCGTTAACGGAAGGGAACATATTAAAAAAGATCAGCCCTATTTGATCATGGGAAATCACCAGAGCCTGTTTGATGTCTTTGTGATCCCTGCCGCCATTCCCATCTGCTTTGTCGGCATTGAGGCGGCCTATCATTTTTCCTTCCCGGTCTGGGGATATCTGATCCGGAAATGGGGGTGCATTCCCATAGAACGGGAAAACCTTACAAAGGCTATTCTGAGCCTGGATCAGGCAAGAAAAACCCTGGCAAAAGGGATGAGTATCGGCGTTCTGCCGGAAGGGCACAGGACAAGGACGGGGGCGATGGGGCTCTTCAAAAAGGGGCCTTTTTATCTGGCCAAAGAGGCCGGGGCCGACATCCTGCCCTTCAGTATTCATGGGTTATTTGAATTTAATCCCAAGGGCAGTTTTTTGTTAAATCCGGGAAAGGTCTTCGTCAATATCGGCAGACCCATTCCCTATGAGGCATTTAAGGATCTTTCGGTTGAAGAACTCAGGAATTATCTTTTTGACATCATATCGGGGTTAAGCCGAAAAAAATAAGCCGGGCATATGAGGATGTCATCTGCCCGGCGCCGGTCCTTATTTATTCTTTTTCTGCATTGACTCTTTCAATGACTTTTTTGGCCAGATCCGCCGGAACTTCATCGTATTGTTCAAATTCCATGGAAAAAGTCCCCCGGCCCGCGGTCATAGAACTTAGATCCGGAGCGTAACGCAGCATTTCCGCCATGGGAACCAGGGCATTGATAATCTGCTTGTCTCCCTCGGAATCCATGCCGATAACCCGGCCTCGCCTGGAATTCAGATCGCCCATGATATCGCCGGTGGTGTCTTCCGGAGCTTTTACGGAAACCCTCATGATGGGTTCCAGTAAGACGGCTTTGGCATCTGCTGCGGCATTTTTAAAAGCAATGGTGCCGGCAAGCTTAAATGCCATTTCAGAAGAGTCCACGGCATGATAGGAACCAAAATCAACGGTAACCCGGAAATCTACACAGGGGAATCCGGCAAGGATTCCTGTTTTGGATGCTTCCCTGACACCGGCTTCCACAGCCGGGATATAGTTTTTCGGGATAACACCGCCCACGATTTTATCGACAAATTCAAACCCTGAGCCGCTGGGAAGGGGTTCCATGACAATCCAGCAGTCGCCGTACTGACCATGGCCGCCGGACTGTTTTTTGTGCCGGCCCTGAACCCGGACCTTTTTCTTGAAGGTTTCCCGGTAAGCCACCTTCGGGGTTTCGATATCCATACCCACATTAAATTTTCTCTGGATTTTTTCAGCCGTCACTTCGATGTGAACAAGACCCCTGCCGGACAGGATGGTCTGTCTGGTTTCCTCTTCCCGTCTGAGGTGAAGCCCTGTGTCTTCATCAAGAATTTTCCGGATGGCCTCATGAATTTTATCTTCATCATTTTTGGCCTTGGGTTTGATGGCAAAAGAAATAACCGAGGGCATGGGTTTGGGCGCAGGAATCTGAATGGCTCTGCCACCGGTTAACGTATCTCCAGTCAAGGTTTCTTTGAGTTTTGCCACAGCCACAATGGAGCCCGGAATTGCCGAAGTGATGGGTTTTTGTTCTTTACCGGCAATCTCTAAAAGCTGTGAAAATCTTTCTTTGGTATCTTTTGTCGTATTCACCACATTGCCTTCTTTGCCAAGGCTGCCGGAGATGACCCTGAAAAGGGACAATCTTCCCGCATAGGGATCAACGATGGTGCAGAAAACGAAGCCGCAGAATTCGGCATCCGGGTCCGGAGAAACAATGACATCCTCTCCCTTGGAATCCTTGGCGATCCAGTCCCCCCGATCCAGAGGAGACGCCATATAATCAATGATAAAATCAGATATGGTTTCGACGCCGATCATTTTGGTTGCAGAACTACAGATGGCCGGGTAGAATTCGGCATCCAGGACTCCCTGTCGAAATGTTGCTTTCAGATCGGCTTCTGCTATTTTTTCACCTTCCAGGTATTTTTCAAGCAATTGATCATTGAGTTCGGCAATATTCTCAATAAATTCTTCTTTTGCCATTTCCATATCATCGGCCATATCGGACGGGATATCCACTTTGGTGACTTTTCCGTCTGCCCCATATTCAAAGGCCTGGCCCGAGATGATATTAACAAATCCTTTAAAATTAGTTTCAGATCCGATGGGATAACAAACAGGAATGATTTTCTTCTTAAGTGCTTTTTTGCAGGATTCGATGCAGGAGGCAAAATCAGCTCTTTCCCTGTCCAGTTTATTCACAATGACAAAGCCGGGAAGGTTGTATTCCAGAGCACTGGCGCCTGCTTCTTCCGTCATGGCGGAAGGACCGCCCACCCCGTCAATAACAAAGGCCAGGCTGTCTGCAACGGGAAAACATGTTTTAGAAGCAGAGAAAAAGTTCTGATCACCAGGAGTATCCATCAAAGTAATGGTATGTTTATTATGGGTATATTTAATAAATGAAGTATTGATGCTCTGCTGTTTCCGGGTTTCTTCAGGCTGGAAATCCATAACCGTATTGCCTTCTTCAACCTTTCCAAGACGGCTGATAACTCCGGCTTTAAACAGCATCGCCTCGGCAAGCGTGGTCTTTCCAGATCCTCCGTGACCAGCCAGAGCTATGTTTCTCATGGTTTTGATGTCTTCGCTCATTACGGCTCCTTATTAACAATTAATAAATAGTTTTATTTAAATAATCAAATTTAAATAAAAATCATAGTCCTATTTTAAATTTTCTTTATAATTTAAGGATAGGATATACTCCATATTTCCTTTCGGGCCTAAAATAGGGGAGGGCACAACAAGGTTGATCCGGTATCCGCGGTCTTGAAAAAACCCCTTTATATCTTCGATCACCTTTTCCCTGACTTCAGGATCCTTTACCACTCCTCCCTTGCCGATATTTTGTTTGCCGGCTTCAAACTGGGGTTTGATCAATGCCAGGACCAGGGTCTCGTCTTTCATGAATTTTTCAGCAGACGGAATCACAATCTTAAGAGAAATAAAGGAAGTATCTGCAACAACCAGGTCCACTTTTTCATTGATCCACTCATAGGGCATATACCGGATATTGGTCCGTTCAATCACAACAACTCTTGGATCCTGTCTTAAGGTCCAGTCCAACTGCCCATATCCCACATCCACGGCATAGACTTTTGCGGCGCCGTAATGAAGCAGGCAATCGGTAAATCCTCCGGTGGAAGCGCCGATATCAAGGCAGGTGAGTCCCTTTACCGATACAGGAATGGTTTGCAAGGCTTTTTCTAATTTTAAGCCGCCTCGGCTGACATAAGGATTATCATCCTCTTTGATCAGAATCTTTGCCTGAATTGAAACCGATACCCCGGGTTTATCCACCGGTACATCATTGACCCATACTTTACCCGCCATGATCAGGGCACTTGCCCGATGGCGGGATTTGACAAGGCCCTTATCCACAATCAGCGTATCAAGCCTTGTCTTATAATTTTTATCTTCTTTAGATATCTTTTCCGTCATAAAATTCAAAGGCGGCCTTTACAATGGCAGTGCTGTCTATTTCATAATCCCGCCGCAAAACGTCTGAGGGGCCGTGTTCCACAAAGCAATCCCTTATCCCGATTCTTTTCAATGAAAATCCCGTGATTCCTTTATCAATGAGCATTTCAAGGACGGCAGATCCAAAACCGCCGTCAAGAACATGTTCTTCCACAGTAATAATTTTATTGATTTTAGCTGCATAATTTCCGATCAGATCGGCATCCAGGGGTTTTACAAATCTTGCATTGATAATGGTGGACCGGATATTCTTTTCCTTCAGCAGTTGATCCGCTTTTACGGCCTCACATACGGATTTTCCAACGGCGATGATGAGAAGGTCATCTCCCTCGCAAATCACCTCGCCTCGCCCAATTTCAAGGGGCAGGGGGTTCTCATCCATTTTTACCCCGGCCCCCATTCCTCTCGGATATCTTAATGCCACGGGACCGTTGTGCTGAATGGCCGTCACCAGCATCTGGGCAAGTTCATTTTCATCTTTGGGGGCCATGATGGTCATATTGGGCATGCACCTCAGATAAGAATAGTCAAATAAGCCGTGATGGGTAGGCCCGTCTTCACCGACGATTCCCCCCCGGTCAATGGCAAATACAACCGGATGGGCATCAATGCAGACATCATGAAGGATCTGATCAAAGGCCCGCTGTAAAAAAGTGGAATAGATGGCAACGACGGGTTTTAATCCCCTGGATGCAAGTCCTGCCGAAAAGGTCACGGCATGCTGTTCTGCAATACCCACATCAAAAAACCGGTCCGGAAACGCTTTTGAAAATTCGATAAGCCCGGTTCCTTCCGGCATTGCAGCGGTCACGGCAACAATTTTTGAATTCTTCTTTCCCAGATTCACCATCTGGCTGCCAAATACCTGGGTATAGGAGGGGATTCCATTGGGTTTGGCATTACTTTTGCCTGTATCAACCGCAAAAGAGCCTACCCCGTGGAAATACACGGGATTTTTTTCAGCAGGCGCATACCCTTTTCCTTTTATGGTGGTGACATGCAGAAGAACCGGATCTTTTGGATTTTTGATATTGGTCAGAATATCAATCAAATGATCCAGGTTATGGCCGTCAATGGGGCCGAAATAATCGAAATTAAAGGCTTCAAACAGCATCCCCGGCGTAACAAAGGTTTTAAAGGATTCTTCAGAACGCTTGGCAATCTGATAAATTTCATCTCCTATCTTGGGCAGGGATTTCAAAAAGGCCCCAAATTGATTTCTCATGGACTGAAGATATTTGGCTGAAAATGTGCGGCTTAAAAAGGAAGACAGGGCGCCGACATTGGGAGAAATCGACATATCATTATCGTTCAGGATCACGATAAGATTGCGTTTTTTCAGATCACCGGCCTGGTTCAAACCTTCATAAGCAAGGCCCGCCGTCAGGGACCCGTCTCCTATGACCGATATGACATCAGACTCATCCCCGTTCAGATATTTGCCATAACAAACGCCCAGCCCGGCGGAAATGGATGTAGAGGAATGCCCCACAGTAAAACCGTCATAGATGCTTTCTTTGATTTTTGTGAATCCTGAAAGGCCCTTATATTGTCGAAGAGTGTCAAAGCGCTCATTTCTTCCAGTGAGAAGTTTATGGGCATAGGCTTGATGTCCGACATCCCAAATTAAGGTATCCTTGGGCAGATCAAACACATAATGGATGGCCAGCGTCAATTCGACTGCACCCATGCTCGAAGCAAGATGTCCGCCGTTTTTTGATACGACATCAATAATACGATTTCGAATTTCATTCGCCAGAAGCCGGAGTTCTTTTCTGCTAAACTGCTGAATATCCCCGGAATTTTTTATTTGTTCAAGAAGAGCCAAAATTCATTACCTTTTACTCATTATCATCAGTGGTCCCTGTTAATCACATAGTCGGCAATTGCCCTTAAGGGCATTCCTTTTTCACCAAAGTGGGAAAGAGATTCAATCGCTTCATTCATGAGATCTTTTGCAAATTTTTTCGATGCATCCATCCCAATAATGGACGGAAAAGTCATTTTTTCATTCAATATATCAGATCCTGCCGACTTCCCCATTTTGCTTGGATCGCCTTCCACATTTAAAATATCATCCACAACCTGAAATGCGAGGCCTATTTTATCTCCAAAAACCGCTAACCGGTTGATGGTTTCCGGGTTAGCCCCGACACTCAGGGCGCCGGATTCAATACTGACCGTGATCATTTTTCCTGTTTTCAAGGCATGCATGGTTTTAAGATAGGCCAGACTATCGCTGGATTTAAAATTCGGGGATTGCATATCCAGCATCTGACCTTCAACCATGCCCATAATACCGGCAGCCTGTGAAATTTTGGAAATCAATTGCATCCGGATAGAACACTCGGGATAAACTTCAAATATCGTTTCAGGTTGACTGATGATATAAAAGGCATGGGTTAATAAAGCGTCCCCGGCCAGGATGGCCGTTGCTTCGGAAAATTTTTTATGACAGGTCGGCAACCCCCGCCTTAGATCATCGTTATCCATGGCAGGCAAATCATCATGAATGAGGGAATAGGTATGAATCATTTCAATGGCGCAGCAGGAAAGCAGGGCAATTCGTTCCGAGTTTTCTTGACAGGCCTCGGCAGCTGCCAATGAAAGAATAGGGCGGAGTCTTTTGCCGCCTGACAGGAGAGAATGTTCCATGGCCATGATCAGCTCTAGTTTTTTATCAAACCGGTTCAAAATCATACCCAGATACTGGTTTATCAGGGTTTGCTTTTCTTTAAGGTATGGAGCCAGATCAAATGTCATTTGAGTCATCTTTGAAAATTTCTTCTTTTAGGCTGCCTTCATTATCTTTAGTCAGCATAATGATTTTTCGTTCGGTGGTATTTAAAAAATCATTGCAGTATTTTGCCTGTTTAATACCGGTTTCATATTTCTTGACAGCTTCTTCAAGAGAAAGATCCCCGGATTCCATTTCCCTTACGATTTCTTCAAGCTCTTTTAAGGAAGCTTCAAACGATTGTTTTTTAACCATCTATTTTCTCCACGGTTGAAATTAAGCGTCCTTTAAACAGAATCGTTTCAAGTTTATCTTCCGGCTTTACCTGGGCTGAATCTGTAATGATTTTCTTATTTAAAACAAACCTTGAAATACTGTACCCTCTATTCAGGACAGATAAGGGGGACAAGACATCAAGTTTTGACGCTAATTCGATCAGTTTTGTTTTATTTTTTTGAAAAAGAACATAAAAATGATGGGCTAATTTGTCGGAAAGCATTTTGACATGTTGCTGCTGATCCGAAATCCGTTTTTTGATGGTTTTTGAATAAAGCGAATCAGACAACCATTGTATTTTTTCTTTATGATATTCAAAATATGCTTTGATCTGACGATTTAATCTCAATTCAAGGTCTTCCAGTTTTAATCTATGGGTATAGATCATCATTTCCGGACTTTTAAGCCTGGATAGTAAAGAGATCCGCGTATGACGGAGGTTGGAAATTAGGGAAGCCATGGATTTGTCAAGTCTTTTTCTGAATTCAAAAACCTGCTGAATCAGAATTCTTTTATCAGGAAGGGCAAGTTCGGCAGCGGCAGAAGGAGTAGGCGCCCTCAGATCGGCAACAAAATCGGCAATAGTAAAATCTGTTTCATGACCGACACCCGTAATTATGGGTATCTTGGACTGAAAGACAGCCTCGGCAACCGATTCCGAATTAAACGCTGAAAGATCTTCAAGAGAACCACCGCCGCGAGCAAGGAGGATGACTTCGGCCTTTTGGCGTTGGTTGGCCAAATGAATGGCGTTAATGATTTCAATATCAGCTCCATCTCCTTGAACCTTAACCGGAAGAATTTCAAGACGGCAATTTGAAAATCGTCTTTTTGAAATATGAATAATATCTTTCAGAGCGGCTCCGGTTCCGGAGGTAATGATACATATATTCAAAGGTAAATAGGGGATCGGTTTTTTAAATTTTGGGTCAAAATAGCCCTTGTCAGATAATTTGCGTTTAAGTTGTTCAAAAGCGATTTGGAATGACCCGGCGCCTTCAGGTTCGATATGTTCAAAAATAAGCTGGTATGTCCCTCTGGGTTCATAAATAGACAAGCGCGCCAGCCCATACACCTTCATACCAGCTTCAAGGTTAAACCGCAGTTTCAGCTTTTGATTTTTAAACATCACTGCTTGAATGGTGGCTTGTTGATCTTTCAAGGTAAAATAGGAATGCCCGGAAGCAGGAACCGAATAATTGGATATTTCACCGCATACCCAGATAAAAGGATAGGTTTCTTCTAAGAGTGTTTTGATTTCTCTTGTGAGTGTGGAAACTGTGTGTATATGTCCAGTCGGTTTTTCTGCCATCATCAATTGCAAACACGCCTTCCTTTAATAAAGGGTATATATATAAAACAAAGGGATTATTTTCACAATAATTTATTAATTTCGAAACAAAGATGATTAGCGTCTGATAATATATATTATGTAAACTAAATTATATATTCGCTCAAACAAAGTCCCGGGCTGGATACTTAATCAAATTGTAATCTTGAAATCCCTTATTATCGTGTTATATTAGGTTTCAAATAACAACTCGGATGGAGGATCAAAATGAATTCATATTCTTCTTTTTCACAAAGTTCTGTTCTTATAAAAACCAATTTTTTTATCAGAAGCGTTTACAATTGGATGGCCATTGGACTCGCCCTGACCGGTTTTACTTCTTATTATGTCGCCCATAACGAAACAATGATGCAATTGGTATATGGTACCCCCGGCCTTATCATGATACTTATCATTGCGGAACTGGGGTTTGTATTTTTTCTGAGTGCAAGGATTCAAAAAATCGAAGCGTCAACAGCAACTGCATTGTTTGTCGTATATTCGATTTTAAATGGAATCACCCTGTCTTTTATTTTTATAGCTTATACCGCCACTTCCATTGTTTCCACTTTTCTTATCTGTGCCGTCACCTTTCTTGCCTGCAGTGTCTATGGAATGGTTACCAAAAAAGACCTGACATCCCTTGGCGGTTTTATGTTCATGGGACTTATCGGTATTGTCATTGCATCTGTTGTCAATTTATTTTTACAAAGTTCAGGCATGCAAATGATCATTTCTTATATTGGCGTGGTTGTCTTTATAGGACTCACGGCCTATGATACCCAGAAATTAAAAACCATGGCCGTTACCATTCCGGACAATGCCACAGGTGGGATGGTTCGCAAAGGTGCTATAATGGGGGCTCTTACCCTATACCTGGATTTTATTAATTTATTTATTATGATGCTTCGGATATTCGGCGGCAGCAGAGATTAGCAGCAAAGCTTAAATTATAAAATAATCCCCGGCAGGTTCAATTCTTTGATAACCTGTCGGGGATTATAGATTTTTCTTGATACTATTACAGATCTCATTGCAAAAAGAATCGGTAATTTTTTGATCCGGACCTTCGACCATTACCCGAAGCAAGGGTTGGGTGCCTGAATATCGGACCAATACCCTTCCCTTGCTGCCAAGCTTATCCTCGATGCTCTGAATTGTATCTGCAATTCTACTGTTTTTCGAAAAATCCGGCCTTGACTCATCAACGGAAATATTCATCAAGGTTTGTGGATATACCGTCATGGCTGAAGCGAGGCTGGACAATGGCCGGCCTGTTTCAATGAGCACTTCTGCAAGTTTTAAGGCAGAAAGCATCCCGTCCCCAGTGGTGTGGTAATCCAAAAAAATCATGTGCCCCGAGTCTTCTCCGCCCAGAATGGAACCGCATTTTTGCATTGCTTCAAGAACCTTTCGATCTCCAACATCTGACCGAATATGCTCAATCCCATGGCGTGATAAGAATTCGGTTAATCCGACGTTGCTCATTATTGTGCTTACAACAATATTATTTTTAAGCTTGTTTTTCTGTTTTGCATGGTTTGCGCATATAGCCAGTATTGTGTCCCCGGTAATTTCTTTGCCTGTATCATCAACAGCGATCAGCCGATCCGCGTCTCCATCAAAGGCTACGCCAAGATCAGTCTTTTGTGCGACCACTTGCTGCCTGAGTTGTGCAGTATTCTGAGAACCGCAGTTATCATTTATATTTGTGCCATTTGGCGAATCATACATAAAACAGGAGTCGAACAGCGACTCATTAAAAACCATGCGACCGATTTTTGACGCTGCCCCATTTGAACAATCTATAATTATTTTTAATCTTTTTAAAGGTTTCTTAAATGGAAACTTTGACAATAGAAAATCGGCATATCTTTGCAGCCCATTTGAAAGGCTGGGGATTTTACCGATATTCCCTTGTGGAACAATTTTATTGTTTAGAATTAAAGACTCGATTTTAGTTTCTTCTTCATCAGAGAGTTTGGTTCCATTCTGTTTAAATATTTTAATCCCATTATCATAAAAAGGATTGTGGGAAGCGGAGATGACGATCCCTGCTCCGGCTTCCGGACTATCAGAGCACAAAAATGCTATTCCAGGTGTCGGAATAATGCCTGCCTGGAAGACATCTATCCCGGTTGATGCAACTCCTGATGAAAGGGCCGCCTCCAGCATATCCCCTGAAATGCGGGTATCTTTTCCAATGATGACGGATGCGTATCCATTGTCCTTGACAAAGGTGCCGACAGCCTTTCCGGTATTCAAGGCAATTTCGCATGTCATGGGGTAATGATTGGCTTTCCCTCTGATGCCGTCTGTTCCAAAAAGTATTCCCATATCTTTATTCCTGTCCGATCAAGAGTTTTTCAAGCATTCTCTGCTCAATATGCAACAACCAGGCGCTTCCCTGATTTTGCTCATCCGGGTCCAGGTCTTTGATCACATGAACATATCTTTTTCCGTTTTTATTGATTTTTTTTTCCATGATTCTAACAAAGGCTTCGCCCTCGTCTTTTGATTCATTATTGTTAAATTCCAGGTCAAATATTCTTTCAGCCAAATTCATTTTTGCCAATGTGTTCTCATAATTTTGATGGTCTGAAGCTTCTTTTTCCTTATTTTTACTGAGGCCCTTGTCTTGAAATGTTTTTAATTGACCGCAAAATTGCTTGAGCCGGGATATTCTCTCCATGATGCATTCATCAAGCGTCTCCTGCATCCCTTTGACCAAATGTCCTGAAAAATCATCATAAATAAAAAGGGGGCGGATATATTTATACCAGGACTTCAAAGCGATGAGTCCTGAAATATAAAAAATATTATTATTGAAGATATGGCTGATATTTTTATAACCATTAAAATTTCTTGGCAGGGAAGCCTCTTTATACACTCCCCCCACCAAAATCCGGTCATTTTTTAATTCATTTTTCCGGATAATGGAACCCGCGGCTGAAAGGCAACCATAATTGATTCGGACCGGGCCCACAATCCCGCCCTGCCCTCCTAAGAATATGGGTTTGGAATTGAGCATGACGCCGTGATGGATATCCCCCATCATGGAAGGCGTGGCTTTATCCTGATGGGGGGTATAATTAAAATGGATAAATGACGAGCCGACTTCGGAATGATCTTTCCGGCTTGTGCCGCCGGCCATAAAACAATCGCAGAAATTAATCAGGCTACCAAGGGTAACAAACGGAAATAAAATTGTCTGTTTCAAGCCGACGGTATGAGCTGCCCCGGCCTCTTCTTCCAAAATGGTCCCTTTTCTCACATGGGCTCCGGACCCAAATGTATTGTCGCCGGCAAAAACGGCCCCATTGAAAAAACCACCCATTAGTTTTGTATTTTCGCCAATCAATGTATTCTCAAGCGTCACAGGGGCCTCGTATCCGATTTGAGAATTTTTCATGATCAGGGATTTTTCTCCCATGATTTTACAGCCACCATAGATGATGACGTTTTCACCGGATATTCGATCAGGATTCACATCCTCTGAAATATAGACGGTTTCAGGATTGGGCAGGGTAACCCCTTTTTTGATCAATTTTTCAATCATTTTTTTCATGAGATTATAAATAATGGCCTGTGGGTTAAATTGTCAAGGTATTTTCAATGAAGGCCTTGACCGGTGAAAAAGCTTTCCGTATGATTCACTATCTTTCCTGCAATTTATAATATTTTTAGGAGAAAAAATGAACCCGCCCGAATTCTGCAATTTCGCCGCATACAAGGAATTAAAAAGGCTTTCGAAAGAAATGCATCAAGACCATAAGCATTTAAAAAACCTTATTCAAGACCCTGAAAGGCTAAATGAATTGTCGATCCGTGAGGACGGTTTTTTTTTCGATTTCTCAAAACAGAGAATTGATCGATCCATATTTAATGAATTGATTTGCCTCGCAGGAGAGTCAAAGGCAAAAGATAAATTTTCAAGGATGATGTCCGGAGAGATCATCAATGTGACGGAAAACAGGGCTGTTCTTCATACGGCAACCAGAGATTTCAGCCCTGCTCCTGTTTTTTTGAACGGGGCGGATGTCAAGCCTGAGATCCAGCGGGTGAATGAGCAAATCAAAGAATTCGTGTTAAAGATCCATACAAAGGAAATCAAAGGCACTACCGGAAAAGCATTTACCGATGCCGTCGTCATTGGTATCGGCGGTTCTTATCTGGGTTGTGAATTTGTTTTCACGGCCCTGAAACATAGCCTGACCCCGCAGATTGATCTTCATTTTCTGCCCAATGTGGATATTGATAATTTTGGTCAGGTAATTAAGGAAATTGACCCTGAAACCTGTCTCTGGATCGTGATTTCAAAATCCTATACCACAACCGAAACCATGGCCAATCTGGAGCAGGCCCTCTTATTTTTAAAAAATCATCGTCTTGATCCGGCTCACCATTTGGTCACCGTTACCTCAAAGGGAAGTCCGGGAGATGATCCTTCAAATCCGGTACTTGCTTCTTTTCATATGTTTGATTTTATCGGTGGGAGATATTCCGTCAGTTCTGCCGTGGGCGGGGTTCCCCTCAGCCTTGCCTTTGGCCATGATGTTTTTATCCGATTTTTAAAAGGTTGCCGCCAAATGGATCTGCATGCCTTAAATGCCCCGGAAGACAAAAATATCCCTTTGATTTCAGCGTTTATCAGCATATGGAATTCCAATTTCCTGGACTACCCTGCCCAGGCCATTATCCCATACTGCTCTGCCCTTTCAAAACTTGCTCCCCATATCCAGCAATTGTATATGGAAAGCCTTGGCAAGGGCACAACAGTGGATGGAAATCCCATAACGTATCAGACGGGGGCCATTATTTTTGGAGAACCGGGAACCAATGCCCAGCATTCTTTTTTTCAATTTGCCCACCAGGGAAGCCCGTTTCCTGTAGAATTTATCGGGGTTGTCAAACCGGTTTACACAAAAGCCCAGGCAAGTTCAAAAGGTGTCTACAACCACCAGGAATTATGGGCCAATATGATTGCCCAGGCCCAAGCCCTGGCCGTGGGTAAGGACGATGACGACAAGGCCAAATGCTTTAGTGGAAACAGGCCTTCTTCCACCATCCTGATCAATGACCTGACCCCGGAGAGCATCGGCTTACTTTTGTCTTTTTATGAAGCAAGAACAGTATATGAGGGATTTGTCCTGGGAGTGAATCCCTTTGATCAATTTGGTGTTGAACTGGGCAAAATCCTCGCTTCAGACATCAGAAATCAAATCAGAAATAAGAATATGGATACAAATTATCATTTTGATTCCCTGAATCCGTCAGTTCAATTTTATCTGGATACCCTGTTCAGAGGATCATTATAAATATTTATAAATCACACTGCCCCAGGTAAGTCCTGCACCCAGACCCACAAACAGGACGACATCTCCTGATTTTCCGATCCGTCCCTGGGCCATTGCCTCATGAAGGGCCAGCGGAATACTGGCGGCCGTAGTATTTCCATATTTCTGAATATTATGAAAAATTTTGTTTTCATCCAGTTTAAGGAACTGGCCCAGGGCCTGATTTATCCTCATATTGGCCTGGTGCGGGACGATGAGATCAATATCTTCCAGACGCATCCCGGCCTTTTCTAGAGCTTCGTTAATCACCTGGGGCATCATTCTCACCGCTTTTTTAAATATGGCGGGTCCATCCATGACTGGAAAATATCGTGGATCATCCGTGGGAACACCAGGCGGTATCCGAACAGGGAGCCTTGATGCAGGAAGTTCCGCCATCAAAGCTTCCGCATAATTGCCGTCCGCATGCAAGGCCGATGCAAGGACGCCGGCATTTTCATCCGTTTCAACACCTTCAATACAAAGGGCGGCGGCCCCGTCTCCGAAAATTACGGTGACATCCCTTCCCCGTGTGGATTTGTCCAGGCCTGAAGAATGAACTTCTCCGCCGACCAGCAGAATTTTTTGGGCAAGTCCTGCTTTGATATAGGCATCTGCTGTGGCAAGGCCATATAGAAATCCCGTACATTGCTGCCGGATATCAAGAGCAGGTGTTGAATGAAGACCCAGCTTTGCCTGAAGCAGGCAGCCGGAACCCGGAAACATGATATCCGGACTGAGTGTTGCGAAAATTATAAAATCAAGATCCTCCGCAGTCCATCCGGCATTTGCCAGGGCCATTTTAGACGCCTCAAACCCCAGATCAGAAGACCCTGTGACCCCTTCCGGGCTGATCCAGTATCTTTGCTCAATGCCGGTTCGCTGTTTTATCCACTCATCCGATGTATCCATCATTTTTTCAAGATCATGATTGGTAATGAGATTAGGCGGAACAAACATTCCCGTTCCTTTAATTATGCTTTTTTTCATTCACGTCTTCCTTATCGAACACTAATTTCATTGATAATATACACCCCAGCCGAAATATTATTCACGCCTTATAGTATTAATTTTTTAATTAGGCAAGAATCATCAAATTTTTGTTTTTTTCCTTGCAGATGAGCCGCTTATATTATATTGAGTAGTTGGCATAAACACTTTCCTTCAAAAATAAGAGGCACGTAATGGAAGATCCGAGCAGACTTCTGATCGTTGATGATAATGAAGATATATTATCCACTTTCTACGAATTTTTTAATTCCATGGGATATGAAGTAAAAACCGCTGTCGATGGTTTTGCCGCATTAAAGCTGTTAAGGGATAAATCCAATTTTTTTGATTGTCTGATCACGGATCTGGTGATGCCCAATATCAGTGGGGTGGGGTTGATTTCAATTGTCAAAAAAGAATATCCGCATCTTAAAATCATTGCCATGACCGGATATGGGGACCAGCCCGGCGCGCTTGCATCAGAAGCGGAAGCCGACGTTGTTCTTTTTAAACCCATTGATCTCTTTAAAATTGAAAATACTGTTGCAGAATTAATCAACCAGGCTAAAGACAATAAAAAGAAATAAGATAAAAATATGAGCACTCCCTTAATCGGTGTCAGCAAATCCATATTAAAGATAAAAGAACTGATCAATCATGTCGCCAACACCTGTTTGAATGTCTTGATAACAGGTGAAACAGGTGTGGGAAAGGAAGTTGTCGCCCAGAATTTATATACTGAATCAGCCAGATCAACAAAGAATTTTGTAAAAATAAATTGTGCCGCACTTCCTGAAACTCTGCTGGAAAGCGAGCTCTTCGGATATGAAAAAGGTGCATTTACCGGCGCTCACAGAAAGCGTCCCGGGAAATTTCAAACCGCGGACAAAGGCGTCCTTTTTCTTGACGAAATCGGAGATATGCCCATGGCCCTGCAATCTAAAATGCTTCACGTTCTTCAGAGCGGCGAATTTTCTCCTTTGGGGTCGGACCAGGAGTTTAAAACCGATGTCTGGGTCATTGCTGCAACCAATCATAATCTTGAAGAAAGCATATACAAAAAAACATTTAGGGAAGATCTGTTCTATCGCTTGAATATCATCAAGATTGATGTTCCGCCCTTACGAGAAAGAAAAGAAGACATCCCCTCCTTGTTGGAATACTATTATCGGCTTTATAAGTCGGAATATCCAGACAACCACGGAAGCAAACCCGATTCCGATATTGTCGCAAAATTATGCAATTACCCATGGCCCGGCAATGTTCGCCAGCTCCAAAATTGTATTAAAAAGCAGATGATATTGAATTCCTGGGCAAAAATCATTGAAGAATTGCCTCAAGAGCACCCGGAATCAGTACCGCAAATTGAGACGGACAACCGGATGAATGGTGCTTCAAGGCCAAAAATAAATGAAATGAACGATGATCGAACTTCGATCATTTCTAAATTTGTGGACCTCTCCACAAGCTCGGAAAAACTGTTTGAGGATATTTCGCTCAAAAAGATTAAAAAATTGGCAGCAGACCGGGTGGAAAAAGAGGTGATCCTGTTTGTTCTTGAAAAAGTGGGTTGGAACAGGTCCCGGGCTGCCAAAATATTAAAGATAAGTTATAAGACCCTGCTTTATAAAATGAATGAATTTGATATTTCCCCGCCGGTAAAATAGCTATCCTTCCGTTTTATCCTGCAAAGTTTGCTTTTTTGTATCCTTTTTTTTGTCTGTCACCTGACAGGCATTTTTCATTCATGTGGATATTCCCATTTTGGGAAGAATATAAACCTGCATCAGAATATAAATCCCCAGAAAAATCAAAACATAAACCATTTCTTTCATAGATCCCCCTCATCATAACCGGTTGATGATCCTTTTTTGACATAATCAGGCTTATTAAAAGTAAGGATTGTGCCGTTTTGTAAATTCATATGACGATATTATAGATATCATATCTTCATTGTCAAAAGCGAATAAGTATCATTCAGTTGATCAAAATTATCCTTGACAATCCTCTAAGCCGTTCCTATAGTTATGGTCAAATGACCATAACTATTATATGCCGGTAAACAAAAGGAGCCTTGTTTATGCCAAGACCCAAAAGACCCAGATGCGTTCTGTCCGGACCGATTATCAGTGAATTCAAACCCGAGGGATTCGAACAAAAAGGAGAAACAATCCTTTCCCTTGAAGAATTTGAAGCCATCCGCCATATCGATTATGAAGGATTGGACCAGAGTCAGGCGGCAGAAATCATGAATGTCTCCCGGCAAACCGTTGGAAGAATTCTCAGGTCCGGCCGGTACACCCTTTCGTCCGCCCTGGTAAACGGTCTTCGGCTGAAAGTGGAAGGCGGGTGCTACACCATGGGGGGGATGCGGCATGGACACGGACCCCATGGCCGTGGAAGACGACATGGCCGGTAGGGAGCGGGGAAACGAAGCTGAATCCATTGGGTATTTCATCATGGAATACCCTTTTACCATAAAGGAAAGGAGGATATATCATGCCAGGATTAAATCAAAGAGGACCCATGAATAATGAGCCTATGACCGGCAGAGGAAGAGGTCTCTGCACTGGAAATGTTGCAGCAAGCCAGGGATTTGCCGGCGGTTATGGAATGGGCCGAGGCCTGAGAAGAGGCTGCCGGGATTTTGGAATGGGAGGTGGCCGGGAAATGGGCCGGGGCGGAAATTATGACCATAGAACTGGGTCGTCTCCGGCGGTTTCAAGCCAGACCGTTCTGCAGAACAGGGCTAATATGCTGGAATCCGAGCTTGCAGAAATTAAGAATCAGTTGAATAAACTATCCGAATCCGGGGAATAGTCGACTCTCAGGATGAATTAAGCGGCGCTGGATTTTAAAATCCGGCGCCGCTTATAATTTTTCTACTTTTCTTGAGCCGGTTAAAACCGTTCTTCAGGCTCAAGAAAAAAGGCTCCCCTGGGGCTAACCGTGGATCGGTGTGCCCGCCGCTTTCAGGGCCACCTCGCCCATGATTTCCGCCAGTGTGGGGTGGGCATGGATGGTATGGGCCAGATCCTTTGCCGTCAGGCCTTTCTGAACGGCAAGGGTGGCTTCGGCAATGAGATCCGTGGAATGGGCCCCCATGAGATGCACACCCAGGATTTTTCCGGAATTTTTTTCAATGATCATTTTTGCAAAACCCGGCAGCTCATCAATGGCCTGGGCCTTTCCAAGGGTTCTGAAATTGACGGCAAAGCAGTCGATATCAAGCCCTTTTTTTAGGGCTTCAGCTTCGCTCAGGCCCACGGTGCCGATCTCCGGCATGGTAAAGATGGCTCCGGGGATAACCTCATAATTCATGGAACTTTCGTTTCCCATGGTATTTTCAGCCGCCACCATGCCTTCATGGGAAGCCACATGGGCCAGCATGACTTTCTGTGGGCCCAGGATGTCGCCAATGGCATAAACACCTTTGATGCGGGTTTCCATGCGCTCATCCGCTTCAATCCAGCCCTGGGGTGTGGGGTCGAGGCCGATGGTTTCAAGACCCAGGTCATTGGACAGGGCTGACCGGCCGATGCAGACCGCCATTTTTTCAGCCT
>Ga0208968_1000202_pt1 | contig 52475 bp, 60 predicted proteins | sample RifOxyA3_FD_184031 | JGI IMG/M metagenome (GOLD analysis project Ga0208968, IMG submission 184031) | Groundwater microbial communities from Rifle, Colorado - Rifle Oxygen_injection A3 (SPAdes) | ecosystem: Environmental > Aquatic > Deep subsurface > Groundwater | place: Rifle, Colorado, United...
TTGGTATGACATGCTGTCCGATATGGTTAGTGGCGGAGAAGGAGGGATTCGAACCCTCGGTACCCTTTTGGAGTACACACGCTTTCCAGGCGTGCACCTTCAGCCAGCTCGGCCACCTCTCCGCATTAATTCTGATTCAGGGCAAAATAGTATCTTTTTATAATTGTGTCAAGATCTAAACAGGGAAAGATATTCTTTGGTAAATTTATTTTCCGGGGTATAGATACAAAGGGGCGGGGATAGAGAACATCGCGTGCCGGGGTTTTTCACGGCTCGAACAATGACGCGCTTAGCTTTTGTGCCGGGCTTAATATGAATAGGCCGCATAAATTCAGGATAAAACTGATGCCGGGTCAGGGCCGTGGACAGGTCCGGTAGCCGATCAAAGGGAAAAATAACGAAAAAAAGCCCCTGATCACTGATCAGGCGGCTTGAACATTCAACCAGCGCATCAATGCTGAGGGCGGTTTCATGTCGAGCCATGGCTCTTTGGGGATCTGGGTTCATCCTGCCGGTTCCGAGTTTCTTATAGGGGGGATTGGAAACAATGATATCAACCCCGGTATCTATTCTGCCCGATTGAAAGGTTCTGATATCCTCACAAAGAACATGGATATTTTTTTCAAAGCCGTTGACAAGAATGTTTTTCCGGGCAAAATCATATAATTCTTTCTGGATCTCAATGCCTGTAATTTTCAAATCCGGATATCTCCGGGCCAGAATAAGAGAGATGATCCCGCATCCGCATCCCAGATCCATAACGGTTTCATTGCCTTTGGGCTGGATATGGGCTGGAAGAATCATTGAGTCCAGGGAAAAACGATATCCCTTTTCCGGTTGGGAGATATTGAGTTGATGGACGTCATCAACCGAGAATTTTTCCAATTTTAAACCTGATTTTTTTGACCAGGGGTTGGTCAAGGTGATTGTTGATATTCAGGATCATTTCTTTTTCAAGAAAACTAAGCTGATGAATCCATGTGGAACTTGATACATTCACGATGAGGATTCCATCCTTGAAGGAATCTGGTTTGGCATTCATGGCAATGGGTTTGCCCACAGCAGCTTCCCAGATATCCCAGATCCGCATCATCCATGTGTCCTGAGCCGGTCTGAATTTTCCCAGGGCGGAATTTAAAATATCACTGATATGAATCAGGTTGCTATTATTCTTTTTGTCCAATTTGAATTTATCCTTGATCACCATGAGACCCTCTATTCCATATCATATAATTCTTATTGGATATACCAAAAATTACATGGCCGAGTCCGTTCAAAAATTTTTACCGATGAGCGGATTCCAAAAAAATATTGCCTTTTGGGGTTGATCCATATAAATATGACTATATTTCAAGCGCTATACTTTAAAGAAATCAAGATACAGGACATTATTTATGAATTGGGATTGGGATAAATTAAGGGAAAACCAGCAGAAATACGAGAACAAAAAAGAAGGTGGCGGAATGGGCATGCCTAAGCCACCCCAGATGGATGAACTGGTGGAGCGATTCAGAAATCTTAAAAAATCAGGCATCGTCCCTATTGCCCTTTTGCTTCTGGTTGCCCTTTTGGCTGTTTCAAGTGTTTTTACAATTGCAACCGACGAGGTAGGGGTTATTCAGCGATTTGGGAAGTATACCAGGACGGCCCAACCCGGATTGAATTTTAAATTTCCGACCGGGATTGAAAAACTCACAAAAGTTAAGGTAAAAAGGGTATATCAGGAAGAATTCGGGCTTGATACCGAGAAGACGGCGGCCAATTACAGACCGGGCAATGACAGCGCTTCCCAGGAAACCCCCCTGATGTTGACCGGGGATCTGAATGTTGCAGTGGTTCCCTGGATTGTTCAATACAGAATTTTAAACCCTTTGGATTATCTGTTTAAAATCAAGGATGTCACGGCCATTTTGCGTGACATGTCCGAAGCTACCATGAGAACCGTTGTCGGTGACCGAAGCATCAATGAGGTCATCAGTAAACGGGAGGAAATTGCTCTTGCGGCAAGGGAGATCCTTCAAAAAGAGATGGACCGGGCCCAGTCCGGTATCAGCATCATTACAATCGAGATGAAAAAAACAAATGTTCCTGATCCGGTTCAGCCCTCTTTTAATGAGGTAAATCAGGCCACTCAGGAAAAAGAGCAGACCATCTATAAAGCAAGGGAAGAATATAATCAGGCAGTGCCGCTGGCCCGGGGTGAAGCGAGGCGGGTCTTAAAGGATGCTGAAGGGTATGCCATTGACAGAGTCAATCGGGCCAAGGGCGATGCCGATAAATATACGGCTATTTTTCAGGAATATCTGAAAGCCAAGGATATCACGAAAAAACGACTCTATCTGGAAGCAATGCTGGAGGTTTACCCGAAACTCGGGACAAAATATATTATTGATTCCGACCAGAAAAATTTGCTTCCATTATTAAATATGAGCGGTGGAATTTCGCTTCCCCAGAACCAGACACCTTAGATAAAGAGGCGGGATAGGAATAATATGATAAAAAATATAATTTTGATTGTTTTTGCGGCAGGTATTTTTCTGGCCTATAATGCAGCTTATATGGTTGATGAAACAGAGCAGGTGGTTATCACTCAATTCGGTAAGGTGGTGGGTGATCCCATCACCAGTCCGGGCCTGAAATTCAAGCTGCCTTTTTTTCAGAAAGCCAATATTTTTGCTAAAAACCTCTTAACCTGGGATGGGATCCCCGGCCAGGTACCGACACAGGATAAAACTTATATCTATGTGGACAGTTTTGCCCGTTGGAAAATTGTCGATCCGATAAAATTTATTCAGACCGTGAACAATGAGAGCTCTGCCATTGATCGCCTGAATGGGATTATTGATCCTGCGGTAAGGAATCTGATCACCTCACATCCATTGGTTGAAACCGTCAGGAATACAGACCGGTCCATGGATACATTTGAATATGATGTTGATGAAAATGTTCAGCGGGTTCAATATAAAATCAACATTGGAAGGGATGAGATTACAAGGCTCATCGTTCAACAGGCTAGTGAAAAATTAAAAGAGTTCGGTATCGAGTTGGTGGATGTAAAGATTAAGCGAATCAATTATATCGATAATGTGCGGCAGGCTGTTTATGAACGAATGATCGCAGAAAGAAAACAAATCGCAGAAAAATACAGGGCCGAGGGAGCAGGGGAAGCAAGCAATATCCGCGGAGAAAAGGAAAAGGAACTCCAGGTTATTAAATCCCAGGCATACAGGGAAGCCCAGAAAATAAAAGGGGATGCCGATGCTGAAGCTGCAAGAATTTATGCGAGCGCATATGGGGCTGATCCGGAATTTTATTCATTTGTGAAATCCCTGGAAGTATACAAGGAATCATTGAAAAAAGATACCACCCTGATCCTTTCAACCAGTTCTGATTTCATGAAGTATCTAAAGGGGATTGGAAAAGAGTAAAGAGTTGAGTATTGAGTTGGGTTTTTTGCAACTCAATACTCCAGGTATGGTAAAAGCTATTTTTTCTTTCTCTGGTGTCTGGTTTTGGCAAGGAGTTTTTTATGTTTATGCTTTCTCATCTTTTTTCTCCGCTTTTTCATTACACTGCTCAAAAAAATCACCTCCTTTTATTTTAGCCTATATTTAAATTGATTGAGTTGACTGGGCACTATAACATAGGATTTTGCCAAATGTCCATTTTTTTATTCATACAGGAAAAGACACAGGATGCATCAACCTGAATATTTTAATAGAGAAGAGCTTTTAAAGGTGGAAGAGGCTGTTAAAATTTCAGAAGAACTGGTGAACAATTTTTTTAAAATGTCATCGGGCCAATGGCTGCGAAACCGGTATGATATTAAGACGGCCAGGGGTCTTGAAGGGCATGAGCAGGTAGACGGTCCCTTTGCCCAGGTGATAAAATATGAAGCGCGGAAAAAAGAGGCATCTCTCAGTTCGTCTTCTTACACTCTTTATAAGGTCTGTCTTCAGGACAAGGCTATACTTTGTGCGGTTCAAAGGGAAAATTTCCTTCTGGAACCCTTCCTTTTATATATCCTCAGTCATGAACTTGTGCACATTATTCGTTTTTCAAAATATAAACAGCGCTATGAGAATAAAAATGAGGCAGATGTCACTCTGGATGAAGAAAGACAGGTCCATCTTCTGACCTATGAAATTTTAAAGCCTTTTTCTATTCCGGGTTTGACGAAAGTATTTGAATTTTATAAGGATTGGCGCAAGGGCCATCTCTGAAATTCTAGGCAAAAAAAATATGAACAAACTTTCTTGACAAGGAAGAAAGGCGAGTTATTTTATGAATGATTTTTCGAGAGGACCAAAAAGAACGGAGAATTGGAAAAATGCCGGTTTACGAGTATCAATGTAAAGATTGTGGGAAAATAGAAGAGGTGTTTCAGAAAATATCAGATCCGGTTCGAACGATTTGTCCTCATTGCGAGGGCAAGTTGAGCAAACTCATTTCACAGAGTTCATTTCATCTTAAAGGATCGGGCTGGTATGTGACTGATTATGGCGGAGCAAAAACAGGGAGTGAAACAAAACCAGAAACAAAAACCGATACAACATCCAGCGAATCAAAAAAGGTTTCTGCTAAAGATTCAGACTAAACGAGCAGAGCCTCAAAACAAATACACCAAATACATTAACGCAACAAATAGGATTTAAAGGAGAAATTGATCATGAGTTTGAGACCACTAAGTGACAGAATTCTGGTTCAGCGTGTGGAAGAGGATGTTAAAACAAAAGGCGGGATTATCATCCCGGACACGGCCAAAGAAAAGCCGGTAGAAGGAAAAGTCGTGGCTACAGGCAACGGCCGTATGGGTGAGGACGGAAAACTTCTTCCCATGGATGTAAAAGTCGGTGATCGTGTTCTTTTCAGCAAATACGGCGGAACCGAAGTGAAAATCGACGGTTCGGATTATCTTATCTTACGTCAGGATGATGTTCTTGGAGTTATTGAATAACCATACAGATAAAGAAAGAAATGGAGATTATTAAAGATGGCAAAAGAAATTAAATACGATGCCAAAGCCCGTGAAGCAATGCTGAATGGCGTAAAGGCACTTGCAGATGCAGTCGTGGTCACTTTGGGCCCAAAAGGCAGAAACGTGGTTATTGAAAAGTCCTGGGGATCACCCAATGTAACCAAAGACGGTGTAACGGTTGCAAAAGAAATCGAGCTTGAAGACAAATTTGAAAACATGGGTGCCCAGATGGTGAAGGAAGTCGCCAGCAAAACCTCTGATATGGCCGGTGACGGGACAACCACGGCGACTGTTCTTGCAAGAGCAATCTATGAGAATGGTCAGAGACTGGTTGTTGCCGGCAACAACCCCATGGGCATCAAGAGAGGTATTGATAAGGCTGTAGCCAAAGTTGTCGAATGCCTGGAATCCATGGCAAAACCGACTAAAAATCAGAATGAAATTGCCCAGGTCGGGACCATTTCCGCCAATAATGATAAAACCATTGGTAATATTATCGCAGAGGCCATGGACAAAGTCGGTAAAGAAGGCGTCATCACAGTAGAAGAAGCCAAATCAATGGATACAACCCTTGAAGTTGTTGAAGGGATGCAGTTTGACCGGGGTTATCTGTCCCCTTATTTTGTGACGAATTCCGAAAAAATGGTAGTTGCTCTGGACAATCCCTATGTATTGATCTGTGAGAAAAAAATATCCTCCATGAAAGACCTTCTTCCGGTCCTTGAAGCCATTGCAAGAACCGGCAAACCGCTTCTTATTGTTGCTGAAGATATTGAAGGCGAAGCTCTTGCCACCCTGGTTGTCAACAAGCTTCGCGGTACATTGAATGTCGCTGCCGTCAAGGCCCCTGGTTTTGGTGACAGAAGAAAGGCCATGCTGGAAGATATTGCCGTATTAACCGGCGGCCAGGTGGTTTCAGAAGATATCGGAATCAAGCTTGAAAATGTTACGCTTGAAGATCTGGGCCAGGCCAAATCCATTACTGTGGACAAGGATAATACCACCATTGTTGATGGCGCAGGCTCCAGAGAAGCCCTTGAAGGCAGGGTCAAAATGATTCGGGCCCAGGTGGAAGAAACAACTTCCGATTATGACAGGGAAAAACTCCAAGAAAGACTTGCCAAGCTGGTTGGTGGTGTGGCCGTCATTAATGTCGGAGCAGCTACTGAAACCGAGATGAAGGAAAAGAAAGCCAGAGTGGAAGATGCTCTTAATGCTACCCGTGCAGCCGTTGAAGAAGGTATTGTTCCCGGTGGTGGCGTTGCTCTTGTCCGTTGCATCAAGGCCCTTGAGGAGCTTAAACTTGAAGGTGAGGAAAAACTGGGTGTGGCGGTTATTGCAAGAGCCATTGAAGAACCGCTTCGCAAAATTGCTGAAAACGCTGGTGTGGAAGGTTCTGTTGTTATCAATAAAGTTAAAGAGGGTGAAGGTGCTTATGGTTACAATGCCCTGACAGATGTTTATGAAGATCTGATTGCAGCAGGTGTTATGGATCCGAAAAAAGTGGTTCGTTTCGCACTTCAGAATGCAGCCAGCGTTGCATCTGTTATGTTGACCACAGAAGCCATGATTGCCGACAAACCGGAAGAGAAATCCGGCGGAATGCCTGGTGGAATGCCCGGCGGCGGAATGGGTGGAATGGGCGGAATGGGCGGAATGATGTAATCCGTCATTAAAATGACCCGATTCATTTGAGTTTATTTAGGCTCCTGCATATTCATTGTGCAGGAGCCTTGCCATTTGGGCGGGATGGAGGATTAAAGCCTTTTGTCTCAAGAGAAAAGGCTTCAATAAGAACTTGACATGGAAAGTCTGCTCGTATACTAAAGTCTATGATTTTTTTGTTTTACACATATCAGGAAGGTAAGCTCTAAGAGAGGTTATATGGCCACTGAAAGTATTGGGCTGTTTTATATGCTGAGTGAAGCAGGTCCGATTGTTAAGTTCATCATGCTGCTGCTGCTGTTTTTTTCAATAACATCATGGGCGATAATCTTTATAAAGATCAGGTATATCCGGAAAGCATTTAAAGATTCAGCAGATTTTACGGATATTTTCTGGCAATGTAGGAACCTTGCCGATGCATTTTCAAAGGCAAAGGCATTAAGATCAAGCCCCCTGGCAAGAATTTTTATTGCTGCCTATATGGAAATGGCAAGGTCCGACGGCAAGGAAACAAGAAAAACAAGCATAAAAAAAACAGAAGGGACCTATTTACAGAACATCGGAAGCATTAACCGGTCTTTGAAAAGATCCATGAATGTTGAAAATAGACGATTGGTTCAGTTGGTCCCCTTTCTTGCAACGGCAGGAAATACAGCCCCGTTTATCGGTCTTTTCGGAACGGTCTGGGGGATTATGGATACTTTTCAGGGGATTGGTTTGAGCGGGTCCGCAAGCCTTGCCGTTGTTGCTCCCGGTATTTCCGAAGCCTTGGTGGCAACGGCAGCAGGACTGGCAGTGGCCATCCCCTCAGTAATTGCATATAATTTCTTTAATGACCGGATTCGGGTTCTGGATTCTGAGATGCAGAGTTTTTCTTCAGATGTCTTAAATATAATGGAACGCGATATCCAAAAGCAAATGGAGGAATAATGCAAGCAGGTTCAGGTAACGGTCAATTCATGTCTGAAATCAATGTCACCCCTTTTGTGGATGTCATGTTGGTGCTCCTGATCATTTTTATGGTCACGGCCCCCATGATGGTACAGGGGGTAGATGTTAATTTGCCCAAAGCGACTGCAAAAGCCTTAAAAAGCAGCGAGGAACGCCTGATTATTTCCATTGATAATGAAATGAAAGTGTATATCAATGAGCAGGTGGTCAGTGTCGAATTTCTGACCCAGAAACTTACGGCCATACTTGAAAACTTAGAAAATAAGGATGTATATCTCAAGGCAGATAAAGAGATTCCCTATGGAATAGTCGTTAATGTTATTTCCAAGATCAAAAAGGCGGGTGTTGACAGTCTTGGGATGATCACGCTGCCGGATAATGAAGATGAGTCCTGATAAACAGGTATGAGTTCCCTGGAAAGTTTCAAAAAGAAAAAGGCATCTCTTCGATCACCCTCAATGGACCAGGATAGAAGAACCGGGATTATTTTTTTAATTGTTTCGATTGTGGTTCATGGTTTGTTTTTCGGAAGTCTTATTTTTTTTCAGGATTTTCATTTTGCCAGATCCATGCCTCCGGTTATTCAGATCGACCTTGTTTCTTTCTCACCGGTTCTAGGGTCGGATAAGCCCGGAGGGGGTGGGGGAGGTCAAGAGATTGAGGATGAAAAGGAAGAGATACAAAACGAAAACCAGGAAGCAGGGCCACCTGTCCAGCCGGCTGAAGTAAAAAAAGAGGAGCCGCCCCCTGTTATCAAACCGGATATCAGTTTAAAAGCGAAACCTAAAAATTTAAAAGACCTTTTGGCAGAGCAGGAAAAAAAGATCAAGGAAGAGGAAAAGAAAAAAGAGGAAAAAACCGATAAAAAACCTCCCCGGACGGAAACCGATGCCTCAAAAACAACGGCCAAATCAAATGACAAAGCGGATGAGAACAATATGTCCGAAATCCTAGGCCGTCTGCGCAAAAAGGTAGCAGAACAGGGCAAATCAAGACAAGGGGATGGCGGAGCAGGTGAAGGCAAAGGGGGGTCTCCGGAAGGAACTGGTATAGGCGGTTCCACTCCCTTACAGATTTATCTGATGGAGATTGGATCTCGAATCCAGCAGAACTGGGTGTTTAATGAGAGTCTTGCCAGAATGGACCGGAATCTGGAGGTTAGGATTATTATCAAAATTTTGAAAAGTGGAGAAATAAGGGATATTATTTTTGAGACACGATCAGGGAATCCATATCTGGATGACTCTGCAAAAAAAGCGATTCTAAAGATCAATCCTTTAAAGCCCTTACCGGCAGGAATGTATTCCTATGATCTAGGGTTGATTTTTACCCCTCAAGGATTGAAATAAAATCTTAATACTAAAAATAATATGGTATTTTTTATGATGAAAAAAAATGCTCTACAGGGTTTATTTTGTGTTCTGTTTATCGTGTGTTTCTGGGTACCGGTTTGCCATGGCGTTACATATATCAATATCAGCAATCCGTTGTTGAAAAAATCACCCATTGCCGTGCCGGAATTTAAAGCCTTTAGCAACAGTGCGGAAGAAGTAAAGGATGGAAAAACCGCAGTTCAGATACTCAATGAGGCATTGAATTTTACAGGCTATCTGAAAACCATGGACCCGGTTGCGTTTCTGGCCAATCCGGCTCAATCCGGAATCCAGCTCTCTGAGATCAATTTCAGAGACTGGACCGGAATAGGTGCGGAATTATTAATAACAGGCGGAGTCCTTGTCGAAAGTCCGGGAAATGTTAAATTTGAATTACGGCTTTTTGACACCTTTAATTCTAAGCTTCTGGTGGGGAAGGTGTATACCGGCCCCGAATCACAGATCCGAAGGATGATTCATATGTTTTGCAGCGAAATATCCTTTGTCCTGACAGGGAAATACGGTGTCTTCAATACTGAGATGGCATTTGTTTCAACCGTAGATGGGAATAAGGAAATATTTACTTGTGATTTTGATGGGCAGAATATAAAACAGATTACCTCGCATAAAAATATCAGCCTCTCTCCATCCTGGTCATCGGATGGTAAATGGCTGGCTTATGTTTCTTATGCAAAGGGAAAACCGGATCTTTATATTAAGAATCTTAAAGAAAATCGGGGGGCTATCGTTAATTTAAAAGGAATGAATATCTCGCCGGACTGGATGCCGGGCCAGCTCAAACTTGCAGCCGCATTAAGTTTTTCAGGGGATCAGGAAATTTATCTATTGACCATCAATGGAGAAGTGATTAAAAGATTAACTGACAGTTTGGGGATTGATGTATCACCGAAGTTTTCACCGGATGGTCAGAAAATTGCGTTTACATCAAAACGTGCAGGAACTCCCCAGATATATATTCAGGATATTGGATCCGGAAGTGTTAAAAGGCTGACGTTTGAGGGTTTAAATAATACCTCACCGGCCTGGTGTCCGGATGGTAGAAAAATTGCCTATGTGGGCATAGAAAAGAATCGAATCAATATTTTTGTGATGAGTATTGACTCAGGCGTTCCGGTTCAGTTGACTGCGGATTCAGGTGATAATGAAGATCCGGTCTGGTCACCTGATGGAAGTATGCTGGCCTTTACGTCAACACGTGAAGGAGACATACCAAGGATCTTTGTCATGAATGCGTCAGGGACCGACCAAAGGAGGCTTTTGAGCATGAATGGCAAGCAGACCCAGCCGGACTGGTCAATTTCAGATAGTACAAGAGAAGGTATGTAGTATTTAATAATTAAAAGGGGGAAAAAATGAAAAACAAATTTTGGTTAAATGTATTGATGGCAGTTCTTGTTTCAGGTCTTTTTCTGACGGTTTCATGTGCAAAAAAAGCAGTTGTTTCTGATGCCGGTACCGTATCAGGCGCAGCAACCACAGAAGATCCGAATGCAAAGGCAAAAGCTGAAGCTGAGAGACTTGCCGCAGAAAAAGCAGCAAAAGAACGAGCAGCAAAGATCGCTGCTGCAAGAAAAGCGTTTGAAAACGAGGATGTCCATTTTGACTTTGATAGTTCAGAATTGACAGCCGCTGCTAAAGCTTTGTTAAAAGAGAAAGCTGCATGGTTAACGGAAAATGTTTCCGCAGCAGTCACCATTGAAGGTCATTGTGACGAACGCGGTACAACCGAATACAACCTTGCCTTGGGTGACCGTCGTGCAACTGCTGCAAAAGCCTACCTGGTAGACTTGGGTATAGCTGCATCCCGCATGAACACCATCAGTTACGGTGAAGAAAAACCAGTTGATGCAGGAAAAACAGAACTCGCCTGGGCCATGAACAGGCGCGCTCATTTTGCCGTTAAGTAGTCGATTGGATATTCGTTAATAAGTTCAGGCGTAATGCTTTGATAGATAAAGTATTGCGCCTGAATCATTAGGACCTTTTGACTGATGGAGTTGGGTTATGAAAATTTATCGTTTTTTTTGTATTGTAATTGGTTTCCTTGCTCTTTACGGATGTGTTGAACCTCAAAAATTTGTAGCCCTTGAAAACCGGGTGGCTGCAATGGAAATGGAAAGGAAAAAACAATTAAATGCACAGACTGAAAAAGATAAAGAGATTGAAACCATTCAGGAAAAAGTGAAAGAAGGTATCAGGCCTGAAGATTATGCGGATATGAAATACGATATTAAGGTCCTGAAAGAAAATAATCAAAGGCTTGAGAACGCTTTGGAAGAAATGAATCATAATCTTGGAAATTACAGTAAAAAGGATAGGGAAGAACTTGAAAAGCGACTCGAAAGATTAGACAACGCAATTTCCCAGAATTATGAAAAATTGGTAGAGCTGGAAAAGTATCTGGGCCTTGAACCATCCCGTGCGGTAGATGCCTCCCCAGGAGAGAAACCTTCTGAAAATAGGACGGTAGATGAAAACAAAGCTGAAAACAGACCCCCTGCTTCAGTCGAACCCAAAAGCGAGAATGAAGAACAGGAATTATATGCAACTGCAAAAAAAATGTTCGATGAGGGGGATAAAGCAAATGCACGCAACCAGTTTGAAGAGTTTATAAAGAAATATCCAAAGTCTGATAATGCGGATAATGCAAGATTCTGGATTGCCGAAAGCTTTTATTCTGAAAAATGGTTTGAAAAAGCAATTCTTGAATATCAAAAAGTTCTTGAAAATTATCCAAAGAGCAATAAGGCTGCCGCATCAAGGCTTAAGCAAGGATATTCATTTGCAGAACTGGGTGAGAAAGCCAATGCAAGGCTAATCCTTAATGAATTGCTGAAAAAACATCCGGATTCAAACGAGGCAAAATTTGCTAAGGAAAAATTAAAAAGCTTACAGTAAAGCATTATTCCCATGATTAAAGTAGTAGGGATTGATCCGGGTCTTGCGGGCACGGGGATAGGTGTCATCCAGGGAAGTCAGAGAGATATTCTGGGTTATTCTTTTGGCAGTATCGCAACAGAGGCAAAAGATCCGATTCATTTCAGGCTAAACACGATTTATTCTAAAATCTTGGAATTCCTCTGTGGGCAGAAACCTGATTATGTGATCATAGAGGATATTTACTCTCTTGAAAAATATCCTGAATCCGGTATTATGCTCGGCAAAGTGTCAGGAGTTATTCTGCTGGCAGTCCATAAGGCAGGCTTAAATATGGAAGAGATACCTGTCCGTGAGGTAAAGAAAATCATTTCCGGAAACGGAAATGCCGACAAGCACCAGATGGAACGGGCCATTCGAAACCAGTTGAATCATGGTCAGCCCATCCGTCCGTTTCATGCTTCAGATGCATTGGGGCTGGCGTTAACAGGATACTACAGGTATAAAAACAGACCATGATCGGATACCTTGAAGGATCCATTCTGCATTTTGAGACGGACGGTATTTTATTATTGGCCGGGCATACCGGCTATGAGGTATTTTTGAACCCCCAGGTTCTAGAGAGAATCAGATCACAACATTCCCATAACGACATTATTGCGCTCTATATTTATTATCATCAGACCGAACGTCAGCCCAAACCGGTTCTGATCGGCTTTCAATCCCTTGAGGATAAAGCTTTTTTTCAGGAATTTATCACTGTTGATGCCATCGGTCCCATGAAAGCGGTAAAGGCTATGGGTAAGCCCATAAGTGATATTGCGCTGGCCATTGAAAAAAAAGACACCCATTTTTTAGCAGGGCTTAATGGAATCGGAAAGCGAACGGCTGAAAAAATCATAGCAACCCTGAATGGAAAAGTTGAAAGATTTATTTCTGCTGTTGAAGGCTATGACTCGGCTGACACTCCCCCTATGACCGATGATATCAGGGATATCCGTCAGCAGGTCGAAGATGTTCTGGTAGAACAACTGGGCCATTCCCTTGCATCGGCAAAAAGGATGGTCAAGGAAGCCTTTGAAAGAAACCGAGCGATTTCAACACCTGAAGAACTGTTTGATGAAATTTATCAGGAGAACAGATAAATATGGGAGACTCAATACTTTCTTATTCTTCTGATGACTCGGATAGAAAAGGGATCGTCACATCAAAAAAGACGGTGGATGAGCTGTCTTCCGATATCATTTCTTTAAGACCCACATGTTTTGAGGATTATATCGGTCAGAAAGATACTGTTGAAACCCTGAAAATTGCCATTCAGGCAGCCAAAATGAGAAATGAATCCTTGGAGCATATTCTTCTTCATGGCCCACCCGGGTTGGGGAAAACAACAGTATCCCACATCATTGCAAATGAAATGGGTAAGAATCTGACCGTCACTTCAGGTCCGACCCTGGAAAAAGGCGGGGATCTCATCGGGATTCTGACCAATCTGGGTGAAGGGGATATCCTTTTCATCGATGAGATCCATCGAATCCCAAAAATTGTTGAAGAATTTTTATACCCTGCCATGGAAGATTTTGCCGTTGATTTTGTATTTGATAAAGGAATTCATGCAAGAAGTCACCGGTATCGCCTGAAACAATTTGTTCTGATCGGAGCAACGACTCGCGTAGGTCTGTTGTCTTCTCCATTGAGAGATCGATTCGGAATTTTTCGTACCCTTGATTTTTATTCGCCGGACCAATTGATAGTGATTGTCAAACGGTCTGCGGCTATTTTAAATACCATTGTTACCGATGACGGTGCAAAGGAACTCGCCGAGAGATCCAGAGGGACTCCAAGAATTGCCAACCGGCTTTTAAAAAGGGTCAGAGACTATTCGCTGGTTAAATCCCATGGGAGGGTCACCCTCGAAAGTGTTAAGGCTGCACTCAGTCTTGAGGGTATAGACCATCTGGGATTAACCTCGCTTGATAGAAATTATTTAAAAACGATACTGGATTTTTACAAGGGAGGTCCAGTCGGGATTGAAGCCATTGCCGCAACATTGCAGGAAGAAACCGATACACTGGTGGATGTGGTTGAACCGTTTTTGTTAAAAATCGGTTTGGTCCTTCGAACCTCCAGTGGCAGAAAAACCTCGGAGAAAGCATTCGATCATCTTAAGCTTTATCCATAAACAAAGGGTCTATTTCAACGATTGATGGAAACGAAAACAAATATACAAAAACAATTTGGGTTATATCTGCTCATTTTATGCTTGGCCGGTATTTTATTTTGTTCGAAAATTTTCGCAGAAGACCATATCCACCCGTCAGAAATCATTAAGCTGCCGGAAAACGAGAATGCCATTTTAATTGAAAAGAAAAATCAAACGCTGTTCCTATACCGTTCCGAAGCCGGTGAGGTGCAGATTCAATATAAAATTCCCTGTTCCACCGGAGAAGCGGCCGGAGTGAAGCAGAAAGCAGGTGACCGGAAAACGCCGGAAGGGATTTATTTTTTAAAGGATGAGTATGAAGATCAATACTTGTCCCCGATATATGGAACAAAGGCTTTTCCTTTGGATTATCCGAATCTGATGGATAACAGACTCGGCAGAGACGGCTCAGCCATTTGGATACACGGCACCAATAAAGTTTTAAAACCCATGGATTCCAACGGGTGTATCGCACTGGAAAATTCAAATATTCAAAAATTGGCTGAATCTATAACCCTGGACTCAACTCCGGTTATCCTGGTCGAAGAACTCAGAAAAATAGACAGGGAAACGCTTGCTAAATATGAACAAGAGATCAGTTCCATGCTGGATCAATGGCTTCAATCCGTTGAAAAAGGGAGTTATCATGAGTATCTGTCCTTTTATTCAGATGAATATCTCCCGGAGATTGACTGGTGGACAAAATGGATGCAAATACGAAAAGAATTATCCGGAACCGGTTCAAGCTTTAAAATAGAAAGAGACAAAACCGGCATTTATTATCAGGGCCATGTCTTTGTGACGTTGTTTGATTATTCAATAATAAAAGACAACGAAAAAATTCTATTAGGGAAAAGAAAATTGTTTCTTGAGAAAAAAGGACAAGCCTATAAAATTATTGGAGAGGCATTTCAAAATATCTCAAAGGAGTTTATGGCTTCTCAAACGCCTTTGATTGCAGCTGCATTAAAAACCGGCAAGCCGGCCGCAAAGCCGGAACCGGCAGTGGAGACAAAACCGGTAACGGCATCCAAATCCGTCAAGGAAGAGAAACCTGTTCCAACAACCCGGCCTGTTCAGGAAACAGTCAACCAGTGGTTGGCAGCATGGTCTGCAAAAGATATGGACAAATATGCGTCTTTTTATGCGAATCATTTTTATTCTGACGGGATGAACAAGAAAAATTGGGTTGCACGAAAGAAAACCATTGCCGGGAAGAATGCATTTATTAAAGTGACCGGCAAGAAATTTCAAATCAAGCAGGCAAACGATACATGCGAAGTTATATTTTTTCAGGACTATAAATCCAGCGGACTATCAACCCAGGGTGTAAAAAAATTAAAACTGACCAACAAAGGCGGATCATGGAAGATATATCAAGAGAGCTGGAACGAGAAATAGCCAAATCCAGACCCAAACCTTTCAGGAAGAATAGAAAAATAAAAATTCTGATTGTGGACGATTTTGGAAAGGTCATATCCGGCAATCATATAAAAATTATATTTATGGTCTTATTTTTTATCAGCATTGTGATGTTTTTCACTTCAACCGTTTTTTTTTACAAATCTTTTGTTTTCTCCCGGGAGGCGGTTTCCTATAAGGATCGCCTCATTTCGGCTGAAAAAAAACTCGATGAATTGACCAGTGAAAAAGAAGTATTGATGGCAAGACTCGTGATTCTTGGAAAAGAGCCGGGTATCGAAAAAAAAAAGGATAATGATGACGGAGAAACATCAAATTCTCAGCATGACGCTGAAAAAGAAAAATCGGTCAGTCCCCCAGGCGCTGCTTTAACTGACCAGGCGGCAACGGAGGCTGTCGCTAACCAAACAACAGAAACCAAAGCGATGAATAAAACAGTTTTAATTGAGAAATTTGCCGTAATAAGGAACAGGGCGGGAAAAGATCTATTAGTACGATTTGATATCAGAAATATTTCAAAAGATCAGGGAGATGTGTCTGGAAGAATATTTACAATTTTAAAACCGGATAGCAGTATTGAAAATGAATGGCTTGTTGTGCCGGCTGTACCGCTTAAAAGTGGAATTCCTTCAGAACACCAAAAGGGACAGTATTTCTCCATTGCTCATTTTAAACCGGTAAAATTTAGAATAAAAAGTGAAATCGATCCTGATTTTTATAAAAAGGCGTCCATTTTTATTTTTAATAGTGAAGGAGAGCTTATTTTTGAAAAGTTAATTGATATAACTGAGGCTGAGTAAGACCTTGATAAAAGGATATTCAATTATAAAGGGAATCATTGTTTTTCTGTTTTTCTGTTCATTCCTTTTGTGCGGTCAAGCATTGTCCAGCCAGAAGACCCACACGGTCCTTTTTGAAGGAGAGGAAAATGAGCTTCATGTTTATCGGATCAAGGGGACCCAACCCGGGAAAACATTGCTCATTATCGGCGGAATTCAGGGCGATGAGCCGGGGGGATATCTTGCAGCGGATTTTTATGCGGATTTCCTGCTTGAAAAAGGGAATCTCATTGTAGTCCCAAGGGCAAATTTCCCCTCTATTTTGAAAATGGAAAGACAGATTAATCAGGATATGAATCGAAAATTCCTGGATGATAATATTTCCAATTATGAAACAAAGGTTGTCGGCGTTCTGAAAAAACTCATCTGTGAAAGCGATTGCTTTTTAAATCTTCACGAAGGTTCGGGTTTTTATTCCCGGAACTGGGAGAGTGAAGAAAGAAACCCTGAAAAATTCGGTCAATCCATCATTATCGATAATTCTGTTCTTCAGGGAACAGACATTAATCTTGAGAAGATGGCGGAGCGGGTTGTTGAAAAGATTAATGCACGGATTGAAAACAATAGACATTTTTTTCATGTGAATAACCACAGGACCAATCACCCGGATTCAATTCATAAGGAGCAGCTCAGGTCCGCAACCTATTATGCCTACAACACCTGTAAGGTCCCTGCGTTTGGAATAGAATCCGCCAAGATACTCCCCCTGGAGCAAAAAGTCAGACAGCATATCCATGCCATCAATGGATTTATGGATATTCTGGAGATTATTCCCAAAAATCCGAATATTGATTTAAAAAAACCGGAAATGCAATATATGATCATTTCCGTAAATAATTCGATTCCGGTTGTTGTTGAAGAAATGCAGCGGCTGAAAATCAATAAGGGGGATACCATTAAAGTTCATGATATTGTCGCAAATTATGAACGAGGCCTCAGTGTTGATGTTTTAGGATTGGGAAATCAATTTAATGATATGAAAAATGAATTGGTTGTCAATGAATCCACCCGAATCGAAGTTAAAAAGGATTTTTATAAATGCGGGAACGTTTTCGTTGATATTGATCCTCAGGTATCAAAGGGATTAAACACGTTTTCGATTGCCGAAACCGGAGAGGTATCGGATTTGAGATATAAACTCAGAATAAATAATGCGCTTACATTTGCCGATAATAACAGTCGTGTGAAGGTACGCATGGGAGACGTATTGATCATTGAAGATATTGTTTCCGGTAAAGTTGATCCGTCAAGCTATATTGTTAATTTTAAAGGATTTGTCGGCAATTTGGATAATAATAGCGGTGAAGATAGAGGGTATGCGATTCCTATATCCGAAAGGTCACTGTTAAAACGTTACTCTGAGCAAAATAAGGGTAAAATTTACCATGTGATAACAACGTTGGACGGAAAAGAAGTCGGAAAAATTTTTATTGATGTCCAGCCATAAGCAATTGAGGAGATTTAGAGTGGGAATAAAAAACAGCAAGAATCTTTCAATCATTGATAAAGAGTTGAAAATAGAAGGCTCGATATCAAGCAGTGGAAAGTTGATTATCAAGGGGCAGGTCACTGGGACCATTGATGGGGATGTGGTGATTATAGCCGAAGACGGACAGGTGAATTCCAGCTCTACAAAAGTATCCAGTATCACAATTGGAGGGAAGTTCAAAGGTGAAGTCACTGCTTCAAAAGAGCTGATTATCCTTTCGACGGGAACGTGTGAGGGAAAGGTTGAATGTAAGGATCTCATCGTTGAAAACGGTGGTGTTTTAAATGCTGAAGTGACCTGTAAAACAACCAGTAAACTTTCAACGGACAAGGATTCAAAACCCTTCGAGCCCCATGTGTTAAGAGATAAGAAACAAATAGAACTTTAAAATTTGCTTGACAAGATTCTAAAAAAAATATAGTTATCCTTGATTGTGTTTATGAAAAGGAGCGTTGAAAAATTGAAAAAATATACATACAGTGCCAAAAGATCTGATAATAAAGAGAACTGGTATGTCATCGATGCAAAAGATAAGGTTCTTGGAAGACTCGCATCACGGGTGGCATATCGAATTCGCGGAAAGAACAATCCTCTTTTTTCACCCCATGTGGATACAGGGGACTGGGTGATTATTATCAATGCAGATAAAATCCGCATGACGGGAAATAAATTGGATCAGAAGAAATATTATCGTCATTCCGGATATATTGGCGGGTTAACGACTGAGACTGCAAAAGAATTGCTTACAAAAAAGCCTGAAGAGGTTATTAAAAAAGCGGTTCGCGGCATGCTTCCCAAAAATCGTCTTGGCAGGAAACTTGGCAAAAAATTGTTTGTTTACGCAGGTGATCAGCATCCTCATGCTGCTCAAAAACCTGATGCTGTTGAAATTTAAGTAAAAAGGACGCGGTAATTATCAATGGATAGCGGAAATATATTTTACGCGACGGGTAAGAGAAAAGGATCTGTTGCCAAAGTATGGTTGGTGCCCGGCAATGGGAAAATTGTGATTAATGATCTAGACGTGAATGAATATTTTGAGCTGAATGTTGCAAAAGATTTATTGACCTCACCTTTAGTCCTTACCCAAAAAAGCGATGCATTTGATGTCAAAGCCACGGTTATGGGTGGCGGGAAATCCGGCCAAGCCGGTGCCATCCGTCTCGGCGTCTCCAAGGCGCTTGTGATACTTGATCCTGATCTGAGAGGAGTGCTCAAAAGCGCAGGTTTCCTCACCAGAGACTCAAGGCAGAAAGAGCGTAAAAAATACGGTAAAAAAGGTGCAAGAGCCAGCTTCCAGTTTTCAAAAAGATAGCCGTTTTTTATATCTTACAATCATCAAGGAGGGGCAATTCATTTGCCCCTTTTTTGTCTTTGTATATAAAAAATGAAGACGTTTTTATTTTATGATGTTGAGACCAGCGGTTTAAACCCTGTCTTTGATCAGATTTTAACCTTTGCCTCTATCCGCACGGATCTTCGCTTACGGGAAATTAACAGACAGTCCGTCACCATTCAATTGCGGGGGGATATTGTACCTTCGCCAAAGGCCTTTTTAACTCATGGGCTGACAAATGACGAATTGGCACTTGGAATCCATGAGTACGAGGCTGCGCTTAGAATTCATAAACTGGTGAATACACCTGAGACCATTAGTCTTGGATACAATTCCCTTGGCTTTGACGATGAATTTTTGCGCTTCATGTTCTATCGAAACCTTCTTGATCCCTACAGCCATCAATACGGCAATGGTTGCAGCAGGATGGATATCCTGCCTATTGCCGTTGTTTACAGGGTATTTCATGCCGATATTATCAAATGGCCTGAAATAGAAGGTAAACCCAGCCTGAAGCTCGATTTGATAGCGGAGGCAAACAATCTTGTCACGTCGGGTCGGGCACATGAAGCAATGAACGATGTCGAGTCATTAATTGAACTCAGCAAAAAATTATTCAGCCAGGAAGAGACCTGGCATTATTGCCTTGATTTTTTCAGCAAAACAAAGGAAGAAGCAAGAATCAATCGTATCAAGAGCGATTTTCAGATTCAGAACAGATATTTCAGGATCTGTATCATGATTTCCCTATCCTTCGGCTCAAAGGTCAATTATATGGCGCCGGTCATCCATCTGGGCCAATCCCTGCCTTATAAAAACCAAAGCCTTTGGCTGCGTCTTGATTCAGAAGCAATTCCGGGTTTTGGCGATGCACTGAATATTGAGGATGCCCATGTGATAAGGAAACGGCCCGGAGATGGATTGATCATTTTGCCGGCCCTTGAACGCTTCTGGAACAGAATGCCGGCCTCTTCAAAACAGCTTACCGATGAGAATCTCGAAAAATTTTGCAGTCAGTGTGAAAAATTCTTTGAATTAATCCAATACCATCTTGAATACAGATATCCTTTAATCCCGGATATAGACCCTGATGCATCGCTTTATCAGGACGGTTTTTTTTCCGGTAAAGAGAAAAAAGAATGCGAAAAATTTCACCTCGCCGGAAAAGACCGGAAACACGAAATTGTCGATCAGTTACAGAGCCCTCGGATTAAAATTCTGGCAAACCGTATTCTGGACCGAAATTTTTCAAAGGGCCCTTTACAGGCAACAAGCAAAGAATATCAATGCCATTTGGACCAATTGCGATCTGTTTCCGAGGCGAATAAGATCAAGGGATACAAAGGGGATACGAAATATGGCCGTCATGAGGCGCTTGAAGAATTAAAAGAACTGGAAAGCACCTTCTTAAATCCTGATCCGGACCAAAGAAAGATGATGGCCTGGCTAAACGATTACATAAAAGAATTTTAATCTTTTCTACTCAGTCGTTTGAGTTCCTCAATCTGGGCATCATGGATGAATTTGTTTAACAGGGTTTCGCTTGGGTTGGACAGATTGATGATTTTCAAACCCACCAATACATAGCTGTCTGAATACCTGGAATTGATTCTTGTGACCTGAGCACAAATCGGTATTTCAGCCACGGGCTTTTCTTTGTCTGTATGAATCAATGTGATCTGGAGAGCTAATTCTTCACCGGCTTTTAATTCTAAAAATGGATTGCCGTTCTTACGATTTGTCTTGGGAATAACAATACCGAAACCGTTAAAGGAAACATCCCTTACTGAAAAGTCGTTGGGGCTTTCATACTCAAGATTCTCATATTGAATTTTGGTTTTTATAATGTATTTTGTGCTGAGGGGCATTCGAAAAGCAGATCGGATATTGGTTTCCTGAAGAGGCGGCGTATAATTCAGAATCACTGCCGGCACTTCTTTTTTGTTTGCCAGCAGATATTGATCAATCAATTTGAAATCCCTGCATTTTACACCAAATCTTGCTTTCCTGTTTTTTCCCTGAACGATGGTTGTCAGATGCAGCTCCTTGAAAACCGTCTTTTTTGAAAAAGCCGTGAGAGGCTGAGCAATCGTAATCGTTTCGTTTTTAAAGTCGACGTCATAGATGATGGACGATCTGGAATAGGGTTCCAGGGAATTCATGTTAAAGATCAGTTCCACCCCGATGGATGAAAGAAATATTTTTTCTATGGATAGGGTCAAGGCAGAAAATTATTCAGGCAGTATCCGGGGTTCAGATACTGCCTGAATGAATCCTTAAGGATTTTATTTAACAGAGTCTTTAAGTGCTTTTCCTGGGACAAATTTAGGAACATTTCTGGCTGGGATATTAATTTCTTTTCCGGTTTGAGGATTTCTGCCTTTTCTGGCTTTTCTTTTTGCGGTTTTGAATGTTCCAAAGCCGACCAGCGTGACAGAGTCGTTGCCGGACAGGGCTTCAGTTATTGCCTTAATAGTACAGTCAACCGCTGCCTGCGCATCTTTCTTGCTGTTAAGTACTTCTGAAACCTTGTTGATTAAATCACCTTTGTTCATCTTGATCACTCCTTTTTTTAGGTTTTAGAAATTTCCAAATACTAAATTTGTCTTTAGACACTCTTGTTACGCTTTTATTAAGTCAAATCAGCTTTTCACGGTACGTTACGTCGTTGAGAAGGGCGTGTCAAGTCTTTATTCACTTTTTTTTTAAAATATATTGCAGGATTTCAAGAAAAAACATAAAATCCTTCCAAAGGAGAAAAATATGGATGCAACCCTTGTTAATCCTTTCGTTGAAGGGACTCTACATATTCTCGATACGACAGCGTTTGTCAAAGTGAAATCCGAACCCCCGTTTTTTAAAACGGACCGGAAATCCTTAGGAGATATTTCCGGATATCTTGAGATATCCGGGGACCTTACAGGCTCGGCCGCCGTCAGTTTTTCGGAGAAAAGTATTCTGGGTATTGTTTCTGCCATGTTTGGAGAGGATATGACGGAAATTAACGATGATATTAAAGATGCCGTGGGTGAAATCAGCAATATGGTGGCCGGTCACGCTACCACGAAAATCGCTGAATTGGGCAAGAAGGTGAAGGTTAAGTTTAAAAAGATCCTGCTGGGACAGGACACCTTAATCCCCCATATGGATGGATCAAAATATGTCCTGGCGCTTCCTTTCAGGACGACAAAGGGGAAATTGGTGATCGAGGTCAGTTATATCCGACCGGATTCCTAACGGCCTATGAGTCCCATATACCATTGAATCAGTTCATCTCCGAAAAATACATACAAAATTGAACCGGCCGACAGGAAGGGGCCAAAAGGTATTCTAAATTTTGTATCGGATCTTTTCATATAAAACATGGCCGCCATCCCTGCGAGAGTCCCGAGCAGAGACCCGGTAAAGACGGTGAACAAGACCCCCTTAACCCCTGTTGCCGCACCAATCATGGCCAGAAGTTTGATATCTCCGCCCCCCATGCCTTCCTGCTTTCTCAACAGATAATAGAATGCTGCAACGGCATATAAAAGCCCCCCACCGCTTAAGATTCCTGCAAAAGAGCGAAGCAGGGTCATTTCAGGCAGAAAATAAAATGATGAGGCAAAAATAAAGATGCCTGGAATGGATATGCGGTCCGGAATAATCTGATGATCCATATCAATGATGGAGATGGTGATCAGGACGCTGATGAAGACAAACCAGAAGAATGCGACGGGGGTGATACCGAATTTCAGAACCAGTAAAACGGCAAAGATTCCGGTTAAGGCTTCAATGAGCGGATACCGGATGGAGATGGAATGGTTGCAGAATTTGCAGCGCCCTTTTAAGAAGAGATAACTGAGGATCGGAACATTGAGATAAAAGGGAATGTTGTTATGGCAATGGGGGCAAAAGGAACCCGGTGAAATGATGGAGCGATTTTCAGGTATTCTGTAAATGCATACATTTAAAAAACTGCCGATACAGGCACCCACTATAAAAGCAAACCATCCAGGGTTAAGCATAAATTCAGTCATGGTATTTTTTCTTTCTTTATAAATTACAGCATCCTTTAACATCCTTTATTTTTTTTTTGCAAGGATATTGTAAAACCTGAAATCTGTTTTATTGTACAGTCACAATTTACAGGGGTTGTGGATAAATATCAAACAGTTGATACCATCACGGGATGAGGAGTCCTCATCTGTTGTTTCCATAGGAATAAAGGAGTAAGAATGGCCGAGGCAGATATCGATGATCTGATCGAAATTATTGAAAAAGAAAGCAACATACAAGATATTCCGACAACTATTCCCATGATGCCTGTCAGGGATGTCGTGGTATTCACCGATATGCTGCTGCCTTTGTTTGTCGGAAGGGAAAAATCCATCAAAGCAGTTGAAGAAAGCTTTGAATATGATCGTTATATTTTTTTGACGGCACAGAAAGATTCTGAGATCGAAAAACCGACCATTGAAGACGTTTATACGGTGGGCACCGTCGGCAGAGTGCAGAAAATGATAAAATTGCCGGATGGCCGGATTAAAGCCCTGGTTCAAGGCATAGCCAAGGCAAAGGCATTGGAATATGTCAAAAAAAGACCTTATTTCAAAGTTCGGATTGAATTTTTGGAAGACACCGATCCCAAAGCGCTTACCATCGAAGATGAAGCCTTGATGAGAAATGTCAAAGAGGCCAGTGAAAAATTATTGGCATTGAAAGGAGAGCTTTCCGGAGACATCGGTGATTTGTTGTCCCATATTGAATCTCCGGGCAAGCTGGCTGACCTGGTGGCCTCCAATTTAAACCCAAAGGTGGAAGATGCCCAGGAGCTGCTGGAAATCATTGATGCAGTTGAACGGCTGAAAAAAGTCAATGATCTTCTGGCAAGAGAATTGGATCTTTCAACAGTCCAGGCCAGGATTCAAACCGATGTCAAGGATGAAATATCCAAAAATCAAAGGGATTATTATTTAAGAGAGCAGGTTAAGGCCATCCATAAAGAGCTGGGGGAAAATGACGACAAATTTGCGGAAATAGAAGAATTCAAGGCAAAGATAGAAAAATGTAAAATGCCCCCAGACTGTGAGAAAGAGGCTCAAAAACAATTGAAGCGCCTTGAGCAGATGCATTATGATTCTTCAGAAGCCTCTGTGGTCAGAACCTATCTGGATTGCATTGTAGAGCTGCCCTGGAGCAAGACCACCAAAGATTTTTTGGATATTCCCAGGGCCCAGGAAGTTCTGGATAAAAACCATTTTGGCCTGGACAAAGTCAAGGAAAGAATCCTGGAATATTTAAGCGTCAGAAAATTAAACCCGAATAAGAAAGGGCAGATTATCTGTTTTGTGGGCCCCCCGGGCGCGGGCAAAACCTCTCTTGGTAAGGCCATTGCAAAGGCCATGAAGCGTAAATTTCATCGGGTGTCCCTGGGAGGGATCAGAGATGAGGCTGAGATCAGGGGACATCGAAGAACCTATATCGGTTCCATGCCGGGAAGAATATTGCAGGGGCTTCGTCAGTGCGGGACCAATAACCCGGTATTCATGCTGGATGAAATCGACAAATTGGGAAATGATTTCCGGGGCGACCCGTCTTCTGCTCTGCTGGAAGCCCTTGATCCTGAGCAGAATTTTGAATTTTCAGATCATTATCTCAATATGCCCTTTGATCTTTCCAATGTGCTTTTCATCCTGACGGCCAATATTTCCGATACCATTCCATCGGCCTTGCTGGACAGAATGGAAGTGATCGGGGTTCCCGGATATACCCGGGAGGAGAAAAAGGCCATTGCCCAAAAATATATCCTTCCCAGAAAATTGAAGGATAACGGGCTGGTTCGCAGATCGGTCAATTTTAGTTCAGGCGCCATTGAATCCATCATTGCCGACTATACTCTGGAAGCCGGACTGAGAGGTCTGGAGCGTAAACTCGATACCATTTGCAGAAAAATAGCAAGGAAGATAGCCGAGGGCAAAAAAGGGAAGTTTACAATTACCCGGCAAAACCTGACTACTTATCTTGGGCCACCCCAGTTTATAGCAGAACTGGACCAGGAAGAAAGCCAGGTCGGCCTGGCAACAGGTCTTGCATGGACGGAGGTCGGCGGTGAGCAGCTTTATATTGAAGTCGCTCTTTACCAGGGGAAGGGGGAACTCCTGGTGACGGGTCAGATCGGTGAAGTCATGCAGGAATCTGCTCGGGCAGCACTGACCTATGCCAAATCAAATGCAGATAAATTTGATATCAGCAAGGAAGATCTTGATAACAATGATATCCACATCCATGTTCCGGCCGGCGCAATCCCCAAGGATGGGCCCTCAGCCGGCATTGCCATGGCAACAGCATTGATTTCAGCCTTTACCGGCCGGAAAGTGAACAATAAGGTTGGTATGACGGGCGAGATTTCTCTGCGGGGAAGGGTATTGCCCATCGGAGGGCTCAAAGAAAAAGCCCTGGGTGCTTTACAGGCCGGCATTGAGCACATCATTATTCCGGAAAAAAACAGGAAGGATTTATATGATCTGCCCAAGGTGATCAAAAATAAAATGAAGTTCACCTGTGTCCGGGATATAAAGGAAGTCCTTGAAATCGCCCTGGAAAAAAAAGATGGACCGGAAGACGTCCAATAATTTAAAACTTCTTTCCCTGAGTACGGCGGAACAGGGATGCAGTCTTGCTCTAGTAAACGGGCTTTCATTGGTATATGAAGAATTCAGGACAACCCGAGTGACCCATTCCAGCCGGGTTTTAAAAATGATTGAGGATGTGCTGAAAAATCGAGTTGAGATGGCGTTGGATGATATTGACGGGTTTGTGGTGGCCAGGGGACCGGGCAGTTTTACCGGGCTCAGAATCGGCATCAGTGTTATCAAAGGCCTTTCCTATGCCATGAACAAACCGGTTGCGGGAGTGTCAAGCCTTGACGGCATCGCCTTTCGATTTGCCTCCACATCAATTCCGGTTTGTGCCATGATGGATGCAAAAAGAGGGGAAGTCTATTGTTCGATTTATCATTTTAATGAAGGTCACCTGATTGCAAAGACACCTGAGGCCATTGTCGATCCCAAAGCGGCTGTTGCCATGACACAGGGAAAACAGACATTATTCGCCGGTTCAGGATCAAAAGCCTATAAAGATATGATTGAGCGGGAAGCAAACCAGCCGGTTTTCACCGAGAGTTTTTTCGATCACACCAGTGCCGCAGCCCTGGTTCAGTCGATGCGTTTGAGAGGTTCTTATTTTTCTGAATCCGGAAGGGACCTTCTCCCGAAATATATTCGGAAATCCGATGCGGAATTGTCGATTAAAAGCCCTGGATATTGACATAAAAATCATTGTTTGATATTGTAAGCGCCTCATTAATGTGGGGCAAAAGATTATGGATAATTCAAAATGGCCGGCGAGGGCGGTTTTGCCTGTTGCTCAACCCGGCCTGATATTTATTGCAATTGCCATCCTTTTTACAGGGATGCTTTTTTATTTTGGATGGATGAGGTTTGCCTGGATCTCTTTGGCTTTGACAGGCTTCATCATTTGGTTTTTTCGAGACCCGGACCGTGATGTTCCCAAGGATGAGAAAGGGCTCATATCCCCTGCCGACGGCAAGGTGATTGTGATTGAAAAACAATCCGGGTGTGAGTATTTAGCTGGACCCTGCACCAAGGTCAGCATTTTTATGAATGTGTTTAATGTCCATGTGAACCGGGTCCCCTTTGATGGTATGGTGCAGAAAATTCAATACACCCCTGGAAAATTTATCAATGCCTCTTTTGATAAAGCATCCGTCCATAATGAAAGAAATGCCCTGATTGTAAGAACACCTGGTGGCACAGAGTATGCCGTTGTTCAGATAGCCGGACTCATTGCCAGAAGAATTGTGAATTGTGTCAAGGAAAGAGAAAAGATCACAAAGGGAGACAGATACGGTATGATCCGGTTTGGTTCCCGGCTGGATTTATATCTTCCTGCTGATTTTGATGTTGCCGTCCATATGGGTGAAAAGACAAAGGCAGGATCTACGATCATAGGGTATATGAAATAGATGAGGATCGAAAAAGTGCAGCACCGAAATTTTAAGAGAAGTATTTATATCCTTCCCAATCTGTTCACCTCCATGAATTTATTATGCGGATACTATTCCATTATTGCATCGATCCAGTTTAAATTTTTAGAGGCGGCCATTGCTATTCTCATTGCTGCCATATTTGATCTTTTGGATGGAAAAATTGCCAGGGCAACCCATACTACCAGTAAATTCGGTATGGAATATGATTCCCTGGCGGATCTCATTAGTTTTGGTTTGGCCCCGGCCCTTCTCATGTTCCTGTGGGCGCTTCAAACAACCGGAAGATATGGCTGGTCCGCAGCCCTGTTATTTACGGTTTGTGGCGCATTGAGGCTTGCCCGGTTCAATACCAATACTTCATCCGGCCCTGATTTCGAAGGCTTGCCCATTCCGGCTGCAGCAGCCATGAATGTTTCTCTTGTTCTTTTTTTTCACCGGCTTGGAATCGATCCTGAACCCTATAAATCAGCCATTCTGGTTTTGATGCTGACTCTGTCCTTTTGCATGGTCAGTTCCTTCCCCTATAAAAGTTTGAAAAAAGTGTCTTTTTTTAAAAGTATGAAATTCAACCGGCTTGTCGGTCTGATTCTTGTTTTTATTTTTATTGCAACAGAACCCTATATTCTTCTGTTCATGGTGTTCTTATCATATGTCCTGTCAGGCCCGGTGTTGTCATTGCTGTATCCTCACGCCCCAAAAAGGGAAGAAGAACGATACATTGACGAAGAGCTTTAAAAAAAACAAATCAAATGGAGTGAACTAAAAATTTGGAACAAGTACCCATTACAAAACAAGGCTATGCGGCTTTAAAAAAAGAACTGGAAAGGTTAAAGACTATTGAAAGGCCGGAGACCATCAGATCCATCGAGATTGCCCGGGCCCACGGAGATCTTTCTGAAAATGCGGAATACCATGCGGCAAAGGAAAGGCAGTCTTTTTTGGAAGGCAGGATCGGTGAACTCAGTTATAAACTCGGAAATGCAAAAATAATTGATCCCCAAACCGTTCCAAAGGATTCCGTCAGATTTGCAAGCAGGGTCCGTGTGGAGAATATGGATTCGGAAGAAGAAGTGGAATATATGATCGTCGGGCCTGACGAAGCAGACATTAAACAAGGGAAAATTTCGGTTTCTTCTCCCCTGGGAAGCGCGCTTCTGGGCAAAAAACCCGGAGACGAGGCGGTACTGCAGGCCCCGGGCGGAAAAAGAGTTTATGAGATCCTAGAGATTATTTAAATAGAGTGGAGGTATTGCTTTGGCAAGAGTCACAATTGAAGATTGTCTGAAAAATGTGGACAATAGGTTTACATTGGTCCATCTGGCGGCAAAAAGAGTCCGGCAGATCAGAGAAGGGGCCGACCTGTTGGTAAAATCATCCAAGAATGGCGATGTTGTTTCGGTTTTAAGGGAAATTGCCGCCAACCGGATAGTGGTCAAAAAAAAGAAGGATAAGGATGAGGAATAAAGGCTGATTAAAGCTTTGAAGAGCAGCCTGAAAAAAAAGATAGCCCATTCAGTGGGAAAGGCTATCTTTGACTGGAAGATGATCCTTGACAAAGAAAAGATTCTGGTGGGCATATCCGGCGGAAAGGATAGCCAGGCCCTTCTGAATATTTTATTTTCTCTTAAGAAAAAAGCACCTGTGAATTTTGAAATTATACCGGTCCATATTGATGCCGGATTTCAGGATTCATTTGCAGAAGACCTTGGCCGATATGTTGAGCAGGCATATGGCCCTTTGAAAATTGAATATAAGAATTACGGGATACTTGCTCATTCTCCTGAAAACACAGAGAATCCGTGTTTTCTCTGTTCCCGCCTGAGAAGAAACAGGCTGTTTGAAATGGCAAAAGAGCAGGGATGCCAAAAAATTGCCTTGGGCCATAATAAAGATGATATCATTGAGACCCTATTCATTAATATGTTTTATACCGGAAAGATAGCGACCATGAAGCCCAAACAGTCTTTCTTTGGCGGAACCCTTGATATCATCAGACCGTTGTCATATGTTGAAAAAAAAGATATTGTGAAATTTGCTCAATCCCTTGGGTTGCCTGAGTTTAGAAACAACTGCCCCAGTGCGGATCAAACAAAGCGGACAGAGATAAGGCAAATGCTGGAAGATTTATATAACCATAATCAAAACATCAAAGGCAATATATTCAGGTCCCTGGGGAATATAGTGCCGGAGTATCTGCTGAACAGACAAATATGATAGATATTCAAAACCAGCCGGACTTCAGGAATATTCCCATTGATAAAGTAGGGATAAAGGGCTTGAAATATCCGGTAAAAGTTCTTGATAAATCAACGGGCCTTCAGTCGACAATTGCCCAGATCAATATGTATGTGGATCTTCCCCATCATTGCAAGGGGACCCATATGAGCAGGTTTGTTGAAATCCTGAATCTGGTCAGGACAAAGGTATCCCTGGAATCTTTGACCAATATTCTGGAGGATATGAAAACAATTCTCGGGGCAAAATCTTCCCACATTGAAATTTCATTTCCCTATTTTATTGAAAAAAAATCCCCTGAAACAGGATCAAAGGGCCTGATGGATTATAACTGCTCCATCACCGGGTCTTCCAACGGAACGAAAAACACCGATCTTGTTCTTACCGTTGCGGTTCCCGTCACATCTGTCTGCCCCTGTTCAAAGGAAATCAGTGAATATGGGGCTCATAATCAGCGAGGCGAGGTTTCGGTCAGCGCCCGGTTCAAGAAATTCATCTGGATTGAGGATATTGTCGGACTGGTTGAGGCTTCGGCATCCTGTGATATCTTTTCCGTGTTGAAAAGGGAAGATGAAAAACATGTTACGGAAAAAGCGTATGATAACCCAAAATTTGTTGAAGACATTACAAGGGACGTGGCCCAAGCGCTGATGGCGGATAAAAATATCACCTGGTTTTCCGTAAGCGCTGAAAATTTCGAATCCATTCATAACCACAGCGCCTATGCATATATCGAAAGAGGGTCCGTATCCTGATTTTTATTTATCCTTCAGTTGATTTACCCTATTTTTGAGGCGGGTCAGAATAAACTCATACCCCGTGTTTTCCTCGTTTACCAGGATAATATAGGGGTAAAGGCGCTTATCCTTTCCTGATAAATACCCTGCCCGGGTCCGGACGCCGGTCAAGGTTCCTGTTTTAAAAAATTCATTTTCATCGTGTTTCAGCAATCCATGATAAGGCATGAATTTGGCTAATATCTTCAGCATTTCATGGGGTGAAATTTTGTTTCCCCTTGAAAGTCCGGAGCCTTCATCGATGGTGAGACCTGTCAGGTTCAAATGTCGGTGTGAAAAATCTTGAATCGCCCGGACCCCTTTTTCAAGTGTTGCCGGCTCTCCAAAGAGTTTAGCACCCATGGATAATAAAAGTTGATTGGCAATGAAATTATTGGAGTACTGCAGCAGGCTTTGAACGATTGCCTTTAATTCATGGGGAGACTGGAAGACATGGGGATCAGTATTTTTTAAGGCAACCGTTTCGAGCCGGACCGAGCCTGTGACGGGTATTTTTTTTTCAAGAAAATGTTTCAGCAATAATCCTGGATATAAATCGCTTTGCTGCTGTGAGAGGATGATTCTTCCCTGTCTTAAATTGGTTTTTCTGATATCATCATGGAAAAAATCGAGCAAAGGGGTCTGAGGTTCGCCGCTGATAAAGCATTTTTTGTCTTTGTCCCATTGGAAATTAATGGTGTTGAAATTGGCACATAGAGCCCCCACCGGTGCATCATAAGGGTTTAAAGAGTCTCCTTTGCCCGGAATATCAATGGGGTTTGCGTAATAAGACGGATCAATAAGGATATGCTGGATCTCTTTTATCTTTGCCTTTAAAATGATGTCTTGACTCAAGTCTTCAATAATTTCGGAAGTCAATAACGGATCCCCATAGCCTTTGATATAAAGATTTTTTGATGTTGCATCATAATCATAATGCGTGGGGAAATGATAGGCTTCCCCCAGAATGTGAATGGCGGCAAGACTGGTCAGGATTTTTAATGTCGAAGCCGGCACAAACCTTTTTTCTTTGTTTTGAGCATAGATTACCCGGCCCTGGTCATCCGCCAAAATGATCCCTGCATTCATGTCTCCGGCATAAATACATGGGATCATAGATAGGAGAATGAGCCCGGTCAATAGCCCGGAACGGATTAAAATGGCTGCTTTTTTAGTCATTATCTTTATAAAAGGCCTTATACCCCAGATAGGTCATGTATACATCTGCTTTGCCGGCTATTTCAAAAGGGGAATGCATGGAAAGAAGGGCAGGGCCGCAGTCAAGGACATTCATCCCGAATTTGGCCAGGAATTTAGCCACGGTGCCGCCGCCGCCCTGGTCGATTTTTCCCAGTTCGCCGGTCTGCCAGACAATATGGTTATGATTGAAAATCTGCCGGATTTTACCGACAAATTCAGAACCGGCGTCACTGGCCCCGGATTTGCCGCCGACACCGGTAAATTTGGTCATGCAGATGCCAAACCCCAGTTTTGCAGCATTCATGGCCTCGTGGACATCCTTGAAATCGGGGTCCATGGCGGCATTCACATCGGCCGAAAGACAGGATGAATGAATCAAGGCCTTTCTGAGAGATCGGTTGTCGGTATTTTCACCGCTGATAAGGAGAAGATCGGACATGAAATCTTCCAGGAAATTGGATTTTGCCCCGCTGCTGCCCTCACTGCCGATTTCTTCTTTGTCAAAGAAAAGGGCCATGATTGTTTTTTCAGAAGGCTCTGAATCCAGAAACGCTTCAAGGCTTGTAAACGCACAGACCCGGTCATCCTGTCCATAGGCGCCGATCATGGATCGGTCAAATCCTATATCCCTTGCCTTTTCCGAGGGGACAGCTTCTATTTCAGCGCTGACAAAATCTTCCTCCGTAATACCGTATTGATCAAATAGGCAGTTTAACACCCCTAATTTAAATCGGTCTTTTTCATCTTTCCCCCCCAAAGGAAGGCTTCCGGCGACCAGGTTTAATTTCTCTCCCTCAAACACTTCTGAAATATTCTTGTTGGCTTGAGTTTTCCCTGCCAGATGGGGCAGAAGGTCTGTAATGGTAAAGACCGGGTCATTCGGATGTTCACCGATTGTAATATCAACCCTTTCATTATTGGATTTGATAATGGTTCCGTGAAGGGCCAACGGCAGGGCCAGCCAATGATATTTTCGAATTCCGCCATAATAATGGGTTTTCATCAACCCCATGCTCAAGTCTTCATAGATGGGGTTCTGCTTTAAATCCAACCTTGGGGAATCAATATGGGAGGCAATGATATTGGCGCCACGCTCGGACAGCTTTTTGCCGAGAATGGCCAGGGCCACACAGCGGCCCTGAAAAACTTTATAAACTTTTTTAATATTTTTATGTTTTTTTTCTAAAACCGCATCAATGTCTACAAATCTTTTTTGCTTTGCAGCGTCGATAATTTGACGGGCAGCTTCTCTTTCAGTCTTGGATTGGTCTAAAAAAGCCTTGTATTTTTCACAGAACGGAAAAACCTGGTCCTGATCGTTTTTATTGAGCGCATCAAACACAAGAGGCTGTTTTTTAAGCAAGGTTTCTCTGATTTTTTTAATCCGGGTCTTATTCATTGATACAATCCTTTCGTTCATTTGAACAATTGAAAAAAATCATAAACCATTTCTTTGATTCTATGTTTCATATTCAGCTTCTCCCATCTGTCGGGAAAGGCAATGGGGCAAAAATCAACCCTGACTTCATACACGTATTCGTTTTGTTCTTCAAGGTAAGTACTTTTTTTAAGGGTTAAAGGGGTCATGATGACACCTTCATAGCTGATTACCGTATCATTATCCTTTGTCTTTACGGATTTTAATCCGTTATTGACGAGTATGTTTTTTAAGGCATTTTCTTTGATCCGCTGTTGGGTCGCTTCATTTGATTCTCCAGGATCGGCAGATATTACTCCTGAAATAAGGATTTGAGAAAATTTTTCCGTCCGGAAATCATTTTTTGACGGGGCCATCAATAGATTGTCATCAACCAGTCTGTTTTTTGATGACTTGATATCATATTTAATATAGTAGGCATTTATTCCTTCATCTGGGTATGTTGCAGGAATGAATACCCATATGGTCGATAATGTGAAAAGCCACAGATACAGCAAGTAAGGTTTATAATCAGCAGGCATGGTTTTTGAATAGATTCTTCGTGGGTTAAAGTTAACACTAAATCCTGACGATTTATCAGTACCATGAAAAATTGTGAGGAATCAATGCAAAAAGGTTTATAGGGTGTTTAAGTATAATCAGTTGAAAGGGGAAGGGAAGATGAAAAAAATTGGCTTGATCATATCGGGATTTTTTGTTTCCTCACTATTATTTTTGGCTTGTGGGAGCTTTCCGTCTTCCTCCGTGGGCGGGCCGGGAAAGGTATTGACCCCTCCGGACGGAGAGGCGGATAACCAGAAGGTGGTTACCTTTTATGTCATCGGCAAGGGGCTTGAACCTGAAAATGCGCTTTCAAAGGGGGAAGCTGTTTTGATGGCAGAAAGAGCCGCTGTGGCAGACGGCTATAGACAACTGGTTGAAAAACTCCGGGGTGTTTATTTGGAGGCATTCATGAGGGCCGGCCGAGGTTCCGTAGACCAGGAGACCATCCAAGTTCAAACTCAATCTTGGCTTCGTGGAACGGAAATCATGGAGATTACCAAGGGGGAATATGGGATTACAATGGCAAGAATGAGTTTAAGAATTAATTTTACCAGGGATGGGATGGTCTGGTGGCCTGTTGGAATCGGAAGGGCTGTAAAGTCGTCTTTTTCAGAAGGCGTTGTCAACGATGGCGGCTCAAGCTGATTTTTTTGCAGGAAAAAGAGAGCCATTGTTTTAACGTCTAAACATATTGATCCATTTTTTGGAGGATGCCATGAGGGGGTCTCTGTTGCTTTGCAAAGCATTCAGAAAACATATGCCGGTAATATTGGTATTGTTTTTTCTATCTACTGCTGTAGGCTGGTCTGCCGGATATCAGGAAGAAAAACTGCTGGATACAAATTCATATTCTTTAGATGAATTAAAGGAAAAAACAGACGAACATAAAATCGAAATCCAGGTTCTTGAGGATCAGATTAAAGACCTGAAAGCCGACTCTGACTGGATGATATTAAAAATAAATCAGATCCAGGACTCGGGTCGAATTGCTCCGGCAACTCTGAAAACTGCCCTCCGTCATAAAGAAGACAAAATTAAAGAGCTGACAAAGACTAAAAAACGACTTGAATCTCTTGTAAAATATTATTCAGCCTTAGAAAAATCTAAACCGGGTGTCACATTTGAAAGCGTTGTGGATAAAAAAATAGCCGCCCTTGAATCAAAACCTAAAAAGCCTGAAAAAAAAGAGGTCGCCGTCCAGCCCAAAAAGATTTCTTCACTCAAAGGCAAAACAAGCGTCAGCAGAACCGAATTGCTTGCTGCGATAGAGAAGGCAGGATTGCAGGATTGGGTGGAAATTCAAGGCACAGGAACCTGTCTGCGTCTTGAAACGATCCTGCCCATTCTTTTTCCCACCGGCAGCGCCGTCATTGCTGGCGAGTACAAACCCTTTTTTCGGAAATTGGCTGAATTGCTTAAACCCTATGATGTCAAAATTCTTGTAGATGGATACACAGACACGGTTCCCATACATAATAAAAAATATCCGTCCAATTTCGAATTGGGTGCCAACAGGGCAAGCAATGTTATTCATCAGCTTGTTGCCTATGGTTTGAAACCCTCCATATTCAAAATCGAGTCCACGGGTGAATACAGATTTGCAGCAAAAAAACCATCAACCCAAAAAGCCTTTGAAAGACGGGCTGAAATCACTGTTATTTTCGCCGGATAATCACCCCCTTCCGGATTGGGGTATAATAAAAAAAAACATCCCGGGTCAGGGATGTTTTTTTATTTTCTTCTTGACCCCGGCTTTATTTTTTTTATATATGTTCAAGTCATGAACACCCATATAGACAAAGAAATTCATCTAAAAATACTCAGGCTCCTACAAGACAATTCAATGATCACCCAACGGGAAATGAACCGGAAAATGGGTGTCAGCGTCGGCAAGATCAATTATTGCATTTCCGCCTTATCTGAAAAAGGGTTGATTAAGATTGAACGGTTCAATAAGGCCCATGATAAATCTGTGTATATATATCGGTTAACCCCTAAAGGATTTGAGGAAATTGCGCGGTTGACGCTCAGTTTTTTAAAACTGAAGGTCAACGAGTACAATAGAATAAAACTGGAAATTCAATCACTTTATGGTCAGGTCAATCAAAAGGATCTTGAATCCTGCGATGATCCAGGCCTTTTGATGGATTTGAAGATTTTGTCTAAAATGTAAATTTTTGCAGAAAATCAGGGTTTACCCTGATTGCATTATGGGAAAACATATACTATAAGCGTAGTTCTTTTCTTGAGTTTTCAAAGAAACAATAGGGTACAAGATCATGTAGCCGACAGAGCGGAGCTATCTCCAGGAGACCTTTGAGCAACCCAGTCCCAAAAGTTACCGTTTCTTACAAAAATGAAAAAAAATGATTGCAGAAAAAGAAGTCATTTTTTTATTTAACCAATTAAAATTATTGGAAATTTTATCCATTTATGTTATAGAAAATCTATTCTGTAACTATAAATGGGAGCACCTCAAATGGGATTCAAACCTAAACAGAAAAATAAGACCTTCTCCGATCTTGATAAATCTTCCGATAAGAAGAATAAAACCCTTAGCACGTTAATGGAACTGGATAAGGCTGTTTCATGGAATAAAATTGAAGCGGTTCTTCTGAGGGATTACCCGGTGGGGCAGAAAAAAGAAGGTAACAAAGCCTATTCTCCATTGTTCCTGTTTAAATGCCTGTTGCTTCATAAATGGTATCATATCAAATCTGATCCTGAGCTTGAAAGCCAGATCAATGACCGTGAATCTTTTCAGGCCTTCCTTAAACTCTCATTTCAGGAAAAATCTCCGGATCATTCTACCTTTTCAATATTCAGAAAGAGACTGACAAAAGATAAATTTGATCTCATCGTGGGGGATATTTTGAATCAGTTTGCAGAAAAGGGGCTCACCATCAATGAAGGGATTGCTATTGATGCACGTATCGTTAGGTCTGCAAGCAAACCTGTGAGCACCAAGACCCTGGATAAACTGAGAAAAGAAAGAGAGACACCGGAAGGCAATCTCAATAAGAATGGAAATCCAAAGAAATTTCAAAGAGATATTGAATCCAACTGGACCACGAAAAACAACAAGCATTATTACGGGCTCAAAGAACATGCATCGGTGGATGCCAAACACGGGTTTGTGCTTTCAACCGTCCTGAGCCCGGCTTCAGTAAACGATACCAACAGTTTTATATATGAAAGTCAATATGGTTTCGAGAGAAAGAAATTTGCGATATTTTTTTGACTTGGTATTCCAAAATGCCATATCCGGCTTGCGTGCCGAGGCATCTCGGGGATACTTGGGGGTGCTATGGTGGGTAATAGAACCGGTCATGTATATGGGTATTTTTTATATTGTGTTTGCCCATATATTCCACAGGAGTGATGAAAAGTTTATTATGTTTCTATTAACCGGATTGATCGTGTGGAAGTGGTTTCAAGCAACCATCAATACCGGTTCAAACAGCTTGATAGCTAACGCAGGCCTGATGAATCAGGTTTATTTACCTAAAATCGTCTTTCCGTTGACAATCATTGCTATCAACACCTTCAAGTTTCTGATCGTCCTCATCCTTTTTCTTACTTTTTTTCAATTCACCTCAATAAGTCCGTCGATGGCTTGGGCTTTTCTACCGGTTCTTATATTGACGCAATTACTTCTGATTGCAGCGGTGGCCAGTTTGTTTGCGGCCATTATGCCATTTTTCCCTGATCTGCGGGTTATTCTGGATAACATCCTGATGATGTTGTTTTTTCTTTCAGGCATTTTTTTTGACATTACTAAGTTTCCAATGTCCATCCAAGGTTATCTCTGGTTAAACCCTATGGCCACATTGATCACAATGTACCGGGAAATACTTCTTAATGGTATTCCGCCGGATTGGCTGCAACTGTTTTTGATTATGTTGTTTTCATTTTCGATATTGCTTCTGGCGGTGTGGCTGTTTAATCATTTTGATCGAATTTATCCAAAAATTATTCGGTAATAACTTTGAAACAATCGGTTTATGTTCAGACGCCTACTGAAGTTTACTATGGAAAGAACCAATGGATATTAATATAAAATATGTCACAGAACCTCATCGATAATAATGATACCAAAATTCTCAGCTTGGATCATGTGGGCTTATATTACAGCCGGCGACTACGGTTTATGAAATCTACCCGCTACTGGCCGCTTCGGGATGTTTCATTTGATTTGCATGCCGGTGAAACCTTGGGAGTAATTGGGAAAAATGGGGTCGGCAAAAGCACCCTCCTGCGGATTATAGCCGGAATCATCGCTCCTAATACCGGCAAGATGATGGTCCATCGACCAGGGTTGCGCATCTCCCTTATCTCTCTTGGGGCTGGGTTTGTCCCATATTTGAGTGGCCGTGAGAATGCTATTTTAAGCGGAATGCTGCTGGGTGCCTCCAAAAAAGAAATACTCTCCCGGCTGGATGATATCTCAGCTTTTTCCGAATTGGATGGCTTTTTCGATCAGCCTGTCAACACCTATTCCACCGGCATGCGCGCTCGTCTAGGGTTTTCCGTGGCCTATTATATAGACCCCGACGTCATCCTGCTGGACGAAGTTCTAGGTGTTGGAGATGAAGTCTTCCGGAATAAATCAACCGCAGCCATGAAGGAACAGATCAAATCTGAGAAAACAGTGGTATTGGTTTCTCATAGCTTGCCTCTTATCCGGGAAATCTGTGATCGTCTTGTCTGGATTGAAGACGGCAAAACCCAAGCCCAGGGAAAGGTTCCCGAGGTCTTGGAAGCCTATCTAATGAGCATAGCATCGGTGACTAAAAAACGAGATTGAGATTCGGTTTAAAATATTCATGGAGGTACTTTTACGTCCGTATTTTTCGAGGGCCTAATAATTGAAACTATTTTGGAAAAATAAACCCCCAAAAATTAAAATTGCTGTCGTCGGTAACTGCCAAGCAAGGCCAATATCAAAAATAATTACAACTTTATGTTCAAAAATTGAAATTACTACGGTTGGCATTGTTCATTTGTTGAAGAACGAAGAAAAGGCAATTTATGATCAGGCATTTCGCACCTCTGATTTTATTTTTGCCCAACGAGTTGCAAACAATTATCCATGCACATTCGTACGTACGGAAGCGCTTAAAGATGAATATGGTAATAAAGTTATTGTTTGGCCAAACATATATTACAGAGGTTACAACCCGGAGCTTATGTACCTTAGAATCAGTAACCTCCATCCGTTTGGCGGACCTATGGGCGATTATCACATTCGCAGTTTTTTAGACGGCTGGAAAAACGGTCTAAGCATAGAAGATACGATTAGCCTTCACAATAATATCGATTACAACCGCGAGAATTACGGCAATATACCGGAAGCTTCTTTAACGGAATTGAGAGAGCGTGAAGAAGACTGTGATATTAAAATTTCAAAATATATTGAAGAAAGAATTTGGAAGCACAGGCTTTTTTTCACTTTTAACCATCCAACAATTGAATTGCTTTTGCAAGCGGGCAATGCATTGATTAATTATGCCGGGATTCATTCTGAACGAGTAAATTATACCGATAATTGGGAGCCCCTTGGACAATTCCAGCTCCCGCTGAATCCCTGGGTTGAAAATGAATACGGATTAGACTTTGATGAGGTTAATGTTTGGAAGGGAATAAAAGTCATCGGAATAGATAGATACCATGTGACAACAGGGAAAACTCATCAATTCCATGATAAAGAAATTGTCGATATTTTTTTTCAAATTTATTCTGCCAACAAAGATATGCTGCATGATTTTTTGAGCGCTCATAATTCAGGGGCGTCAAGAAAATGAATTGGCTGCATAGTTTGAAACGATCGTTAAAATTTAAAAAACGAGCAGTTATCATCCACAATCATAATTTTAAGAATGCAGGAACGACAATCGACTGGGCTTTGGCCAGAAATTTTGGAAATGACTTTGTGGATCATCGGGATTACAAGAGTATGCTGAGAGATCCCGCCTATTTGGGGACGTATTTATTAGAAAATCCAAAGATCCAGGCATTATCAACTCACCATCTGCGGCTGCCCCTGCCTTTTCTGGACAATGTGAAATTAATAAAGATGATGCTGTTGCGACATCCTATTGAGAGGGTGACTTCGGTCTACAATTTCGAACGCAAGCAAACCCAATCTGAAACATTGGGAGCCCGATATGCACGTGACCATAATATTCGCGACTATATACTCTGGCGAATGCGCTTTGATGTACCGCCGACGATCCGCAATTTCCATGTATTCCGATGCCTGCCAACCTCGGTAAGCTGGCAAAAAGAATTCGGTGAGTCAGAACTTATAAAAGCCAAAGCTTTTATCGATTCATTGGAAATGTTGGGGTTTGTAGAGTTTTTTGACGAGAGCATGATTCTCTTCGAGAAATTCCTGAGTACCTTTTTCCGTGGAATTGATTTGTCATATAAGATGCAAAATATCGGCCAACAACCCAACGAATCATTGGAGTCGCGTATAGAAGCCCTTCGGAAGGAGATCGGTGAAAGTGCATTTATGCTCCTCATGGATCGGAACCGGGCCGACTTGGATCTGTATGAATATGCGCGCAGGGTTTTCCAAGTGAGACTGAGTCAAATCAATACCCTTGACGCTACCTTGGAAGATTTTCGTAAGCGGTGTCGGCAAATCGAGAGCGGTTGGTTTATAAAATGTTTCCACGGTTTGAAACTGAATGAGCGGTAAACCCTAATGATTTTGGAATAAAAAATGAAAAAAGTAGCCATTCTTCAATCCAACTATATCCCCTGGAAGGGATATTTTGACATGATTGCCGCAGTGGATGAGTTCATACTTTACGATGACGTCCAATTCACTAAAAATGATTGGCGCAACCGAAATAAGATCAAAACGCAGAACGGGGTGCAATGGCTTAGCATACCAGTTGGGCAAAATATCAGTCGACTCATTCGAGAAGTGGAATTGAAGGATACGCGTTGGCAGGCCAAGCATTGGTCTACTATCTGCCAAAATTATAAGCGTTCATCTCATTTTGATGACGTAGCGGAAAAGCTTGAGCCACTTTACCTTCAACACGAATATACCCATCTTTCGATATTGAACCGGACACTAATCGAGTTTGTATGCGGGCAATTGGGAATTAAAACAAAGATCAGCAACTCATGGGATTACGAAGTATTTGGCGGACAGACGGAGCGTTTGGTCAATATGTGCCGGAAGGCTGGGGCATCAGAATATATATCCGGCCCATCAGCAAAAAGCTACCTACATGAATCGGCCTTTACCGATTGCAATATAAAAGTTACATGGTTCGACTATTCCGGTTATCCCAATTATCCCCAATTGTGGGGAACGTTTGAGCATGGCGTCAGCATTATCGATTTGTTATTTAATTGCGGAGGTGATGCTCCGGGCTACATGAAATACGTTCACAGCGGAGATAAAAAGTCAGTATAGGTCTAATTCAACTGTTTGAATTATTGAAAATTACACTTTTAAGGCGTATTTATGAAATGAAAAAAATTTTGGTTTTTGGTGCAGCAGGTTTTATCGGAACGTATTTGATTGATGAATTGTTAAATCAAGGTTATACCGTTTTAGCCTCAGATATAAGTGAAATTGGCAAAATTTATTACAATGACAATCATATTCCATTTGTATCTGTTGATATTACAAAAAAACAAGATTTTAGTAAGATTGAAGAAGAGAAAATAGACGTCGTTATTCATATAGCTGCTCATCAACCGGCAAATGTAAGTGCTAAGAATAAAGACCCGATTAATTATATTAACGTTAACATAATTGGCACACTGAATATATTGGATTTTTGTATAAAAAACAAAGTGAATAGAATTATTTATGCAAGCTCGCATCGAAACACTCAAGCTTTATGGGAAAAAAATAGGGCAATACAAGAAGAAGAAGGCAGAGGCCAAAAGTACTCGGGTGAATATGCAATGTTTAGCATCTCAGAATCTGCAGCACAAGATTGCGTTGAATATTACAGCAATCAATTTGGATTAAAGAGTGTACAATTCAGATTGCCGCCTGTTTATGGGTATGGTCCACATACTGAAATTTTTAAAGATGGGAAACCTATAATGACTGGTTTTCAAACATTTATTGAAAGGGCTATGGCCTGTAAACCCATCGAAATTTGGGGTGACAGCTCGGTTGGAAGAGATATTATTTATGTGAAAGATGTAGTTTCAGCATTTATAAAAGCTCTTAAAAACGATAGCGCATATGGTTTATACAATATTTCATCAGGAAAGTATTTAACATTACAAGAACAAGTAGAAATTACGGCTAAGGTATTTTGGGGATGCAAAACAAAACCAATTTTTGTAAAAATACCCGAAAGGCCGCACGAAATGGATTCATTCCTATACGATAACAGCAAAGCAAAAAAAGAATTAGGTTGGAGTCCCCAGTATAGTTTCGAAGATATGCTGATTGATTATAAAAAAGAAATGAAGAACAAAAGATTCGAGTACTTAATAGAAAAAAGAAAATTGATGCTGAAAGAAGGATAAAATATTTTAAATTACGAATATTGTGATAACAATAATTAAATCATAGTTTGAAAAAGGATATATTATGGAATTTAAAATTGAAGATACCCATTTAATGGGTGAAAATGTAAAAGATAAATTAAAATCATGCGGCCAAGGCGTTAAAATTTATCCTCTGGCAAAAATAGTTCTTCCGCAGGTTGTAGAATTAGGAAGCCACTGCAGAATTGCAGATTTCGTATTCATCTTTGCCGGAAAAGGAGTTAAAATCGGAGAATATACCGATGTGCAGCCACAAACAGTATTTTGGGGCGGCGGATTAACAATCTTGGGCGACAGAGTATCAACCGGACCCGGCACTGTATTCCTATCAGCAACATTTTCACACCATACGCCTGGTTTAAAAATGGTGGACGGGCTGGAGAAAGGTTCAACAATTACATTAGGAGGAGAATTGAGAATAGGGAATGATGTATATATCGGAGCCAATTCTACAATTATGCCTGTTACCATCGGAGATGGTGTTGTTATCGGAGCGGGAAGTTTCGTAAATAAAGATTGTGAACCTTGGGGGATTTATGTTGGTAGCCCTGCCAAAAAAATAGGTGAAAGGCCTCATTAATTTTTAAGTATGATTTTGTCTTCCTTCGGTTTGAGACATCTTCAGGACGCAGCCCAAAGAGCAAGGTTCATAGCCATAGCCAAAAACAACATAGATATCCGGACCAGACACAGATATCGTTCAATATTATTCAAAGAATGACTGTGGCATGTCCATGCTCAGATGCTGAAAAAGGAAATAACGAGTCTGAATTTAAGAGTTTTTGTAAAAGGCTTAAGAAAATACAGTATAAAAATTGGCTCAATTTTAAAATGTAAGAGCTTGATTTTGGATGACATATATAAAAACTTTAGAAAGTTTGGATGGAGCTAAGGGTTTGAACAGGAAAGTTTTTATGAATTTGAATTATTTAAAGGTCTCTCAGGGTGGTTGTGCAAAGCTCTTATTGATTGTTCAGCATGATGGGAAGACGTATCTGTACTGCATAGGTTGAAACAAGGGTTCATCTGTCAGAGTAGCGAGGTGTCGAGTTTGGCAATCAATAGCGATGACCGTGAATCATTTTTGGCACATTCTCAAATGTTAGACTAAGGGAATGGCTATGAAGGGTGGTTTTGGGTATGCAGTCTGGGAGTATAAATAATGAAATTGAATAGCAGATTTGTGGAATCGTATAAATTGAAATCGAAAGACCGCGACGCACTCGGAATTGTCTATTCCTGTGAAAGGAAATGTAATGAAAACCGTTTGCAATGATCAATCCGAAATAGTAGCTCTTTCGATCGTAACGACGATGTACCGCTCGGCGACCTTTATTGACGAGTTCTACCGACGTTCCTCCGAGGCCGCTGCAAACGTCGGTTTATCGTATGAGATTATTTTGGTGAACGATGGATCGCCTGATGACGCTATAGACAGGGCACGCGCGCTCGTTGAGGCTGATGCCCATGTCCGCGTGATCGACCTGGCAAGAAATTTCGGCCAGCATCGGGCGATTATGGTTGGGCTCGAACATGCGCGCGGCTGCAAAGTATTTCTGATTGATTGCGATCTCGAGGAGGATCCACTCGCTCTTACTGAGTTCTTCACCGAAATGGGGAGAACCAAGGCTGAGGTTGTCTATGGTGTCGAGAACGATAGAGATGGTGGCATAGTGAGACGTTTTGGCGGAGCTTGCTTCTGGTTATTCTTCAATCTCGTTTCAGAAATTCCGGTTACTCCTAACATAATTACCTCTCGTCTCATGACACGGCGATATGTCGATGCGCTACTCGACTTTCGCGAACGTGAACTTTTTATTGACGGAGTTTTTGCCCTGGCTGGTTTCACGCAAATACCAATGAAAGTTGAAAAGCATGCACGTTCGGACTCCTCCTACACACTTCGCAAGCGACTTTCTGTCTTGGTTAACGCTATAACATCGTTTAGCAGCAAACCGCTGATTTTTGTTTTTTATCTCGGCTTGCTAATCTCTCTATGTTCTGGTACTGCTCTGGCAGTTCTGATTGCCAGAGTTCTTTTGTTCGGTGACTACCTGATCGGCTGGGCATCACTTATCGTCTCAATCTGGCTCCTTGGCGGGATTACCATTTTCTGTTTAGGACTCATAGGAATCTACTTGGCAAAAGTTTTCCAAGAGGTGAAAAATAGACCACTCTCGATTGTTCGGGACATCTATGAACGTGCTGCCGACGATAAGTTACACTTGGAAGCTGAATTGAGGAGCACCACCAAGTAGGCACCTTAAGAAGAAAGAACGCATCGTCAGTCAAGGCCAAGTTCGGCCTGGAGGTGATCCGGGAATAGAAGACATTGGCTCATCAGGCCAGTCATTACCAGAGGTATCCCGGTCAGATCAGGAACTGGAAAGCAGTGGCTGTTAAGTTGCTCATTGATCTTTCTATGGATAGGAAAAAGAGCAGAGGTATCCAGATCATTTCGTATCCGATGAAAAATCTCACTAACGGCCATGCCCTGACGGTCACAATAAACCATGAAAGAACTCAAATGGGTGTTTTTTCTATATAATTAATAGAAGGCGAATACTATGAGCTGGTTGTATCTTTTGGGGACTGCACTTTTTGCAACTATCGGCCAATTACTGATCAAATGGCGTGTGGATTTGCACGGCACGATGCCTGAGAGTTTAAAAGAAAAACTGGGGTATTTCGGCAGTTTGTTGGTCGATTTTTATGTGGTATTTGCCTTCATTCTTGCCTTTTTTTCGGCGTTATGTTGGATGGCTACGGTGACGAAATTCGAGTTGAATTTTGCTTATCCCCTATTAATTGTCAGCCTTCTTTTTCTTACAGTAATCAGCTCTACTGTGTTGCTTCATGAAAGTTTCACGATATATAAGTTTCTTGGCCTTTTGCTGATCTCTACTGGTGCTGTCGTTCTGATCGGATCCAGATGAGAGCAACTTCCATAATTAATCTGCAAGAGAAGCTGGAAGAATTTCTGCGATCAATGCCTGGGAAAAAAATCGTTGAATTATTGATTTCGCGTTCCGGGATGGCCGCAGAAGAGGCTGAGAAATTCTTAGGGCTATATGCCAATGAAATGCGTACAACTCTTGAGTTGGTGAATGGAAAGATCGAACCGGGATTCAAGATACTGGAGGTCGGCGCCGGGCTGTGCCTTTTTAGTGTATTCCTAAAGGAGCAGGGATACGATATAACGGCACTTGATCCGTCGGCTGGCGGATTCGGTAACTTTGAAACTGCCAAAAGAGTTATACTTGAGGTTTATGCGGACTTGGGTTTGAGAGTTTTAGACTTTCCTGCTCAGGATTTATCGTCCTGCGTGGACAGGTTCGACCTGATTTTTAGCAACAATGTTCTGGAGCATATCCCCAATCTTGAAGGGGCCTGGTCCGGCATGTTGGCTGTACTGAAACCCAGGGGGATGATGCTCCATAATTGTCCGAATTATTTTTTTCCATATGAGCCACATTTGGGGATTCCCGTTTTCAAATGCTTTCCACAGGCGAGCGTGTTCTTTTTTCGAGAAACGGTAGAGCGGTATCGGGATGTTTGGGACTCGCTCAATTTTATTACATACTTTAATATAAAACGATTGACCAAATCAACTGGAATGAAGGTACACTTTAAAAATGGGCTTCTTTTTGAGGCATTAAACAGGATCGGAAAGGATACATATTTCAGAGAGCGCCATTCCGGCTCGTTTGTCATGGCGGTGTATGCTATTCTTGTTAAGACGGGCATGCTTGGTTTGCTGCGGCACATTCCGCCCATGTTTGGCACTCCGATAATTTTTCAATGCAATAGGAGCGATTGATGGCTCAATTAACAACCGGCATCCGATCGGTTCTCAGCAGTCCATGGGTATATGATTTTTTCCAGAATATCGCAGGGGCCAAGAATTTTCGAAGAATTTATACCTCCAGGTTTATATGTCCGGCAGCAACCGATCGTATCCTCGATATCGGTTGTGGGACAGCAGATATTCTGGCCTATTTGCCTGAAACAGTAAACTATGTTGGTTTCGATGCATCTCATAACTATATTAAGGCGGCTCGGGATCGGTTCGGCTCCAGAGGGGAATTCCACTGCCGATATGTGAATGAGATGACGATAGAGGAATTGGGCCCATTCGATATTGTTATGGCAAATGGCCTGATACACCATTTGAACGATGAAGAGGCGAGAAACCTTTGCCGTATTAGCTTCAAGGCTTTGAAGCCGGGTGGGCGAATGGTTACCCACGACCCCTGTTATAGTGACCGGCAGAGCAGTTTTTCGCGATATATTATCAGTCGGGATCGCGGTCAGAACGTGAGAAATGCAGAGGAATATGCAGCACTGTTACGAATCTTTTTTCAGCAAGTTCAGTTAAGTGTTCGGCATGATCTGGCCAGAATCCCATATACCCATGCCATTATGCTTGGCAGAAAGCAGGTGACTAAATGATTGATTTTAATAAGCCATATATGACGGGAAAGGAGCTTGGGTATATTGCCCAGGCGCACCACAATTCCGTCCTGGCAGGGAACGGAGACTTCACTAAAAAATGTGCAGGCTGGCTGGCTGAGCACAGTGGTGTTGCCAAGGTGTTGATTACGCACTCATGCACTGCTGCAATGGAATTGGCAGCTCTGTTGGCTGATTTTGAGCCGGGCGATGAGGTAATCATGCCGTCCTATACATTTGTGTCTACCGCCAATGCCGTCGTGTTAAGGAGGGCGGTACCGGTATTTGTAGATATTCGCCCTGACACACTTAACATTGATGAGCGACTGATCGAAGCGGCGATCACCGAACGGACCAAAGCAATCATGCCTGTGCATTACGCAGGTGTAGGATGCGAGATGGACATCATTATGGATATTGCGAATCGGCATCGGTTATGGGTGATCGAGGATGCGGCCCAGGGAATGATGTCGACTTATAAGGGGCATGCGCTGGGCAGCATCGGGCATTTTGGAGCATATAGCTTCCACGAAACTAAAAATGTCATTTCAGGTGAGGGCGGTGCGCTATTAGTGCGGGATGCCGAGCACGCGGAACTGGCTGAGATCATTTGGGAAAAGGGAACTAACCGCAGCCAGTTTTTCCGTGGCGAAGTAGACAAGTATACTTGGCAGCATGTCGGGTCATCCCTTCTGCCGGGAGAGATTACGGCAGCATTTCTTTGGGCGCAACTGGAAGAGGCCGAAAAAATAACCGCAGGAAGAATAGCGGTATGGAATCGATACCATGAAGCGTTTGCGGAATTGGAAGAAAAGCAGTTCTGCCGCCGCCCAATTGTACCAAAAGAATGTCGGCACAATGCTCATATGTACTACTTACTGCTGCCGACTTCGGATATTCGGGACCACTTCCTGACTGTCCTGGAAAAGAATGGGGTCAAGGCCATTTTCCATTATGTACCATTGCACTCATCCCCGGCCGGCTTGCGCTACACCCGAACATATGGGAGCCTTGCCAACACAGATGATTTGTCGGCGAGAATCGTTAGATTGCCACTGTGGTATGGGATGTCGGAACAAGACGTTGAATACGTCATTGCAACGGTAAAATCGGCCATCCTATGAAGAAATTGTCGTGTGAAAAGCAACTCAGGCTCAAGTTATTATTCTGGTCTGTTTTGCTTTTTATGTATGGTGCAATCTTATGGAATTATTTTTTTACCCAAACATCCTTGGTTATTAGAGCCGATTTATGGCGCTATATTCCGATTGTTGCAAACTATTATCAGTCAGGTTTTAGCCTCCCTATTTTGTTACTTAAACATGGGGAACATTTGCAGCTTGCATATAATCTTTGGTTTCTTATCAACTGCCTGATATTCGATTTAAATACACGTCTTGAATTATTCGTTGGACTCGTATTCCTCGTTGGAATAATGTTCGTTCTTTTTCGTGCATTTAATACTTCTATACACATGGATGTGCCGATGTTGCAAAGGCGGTTGGCCTTTCTACCCATGGCGGCGATTGTTCTTTCCTTTCATCAAATGAATAGTTTTACCTATAGCTTATTGGCCTTTGGTGCTTTTGGGGAAATGCTGCTCATGCTGATATTTCTGCTGGTGTTTGATGGGATACTAATAAACGATCAAAAAAATACAGGCACCTCTTGGGTCGTATTGGCAGGAATATTTTACTTGTTGGGAGCTGGTTTTGCGGGTGGCGGTTGGGTTTGCTATATTGCGGCAGCAATCCCTGTCGTCCTTGCATGGCAGGTTACACGTCATATTGAGATGAAAAAAGCTGTGTGGGCATGTATTGGGCTATTGGCCATCTCTATCCCGGTCTTTCTCACCTCTTCGCTGGTCCAAAGCCAATCAGTTTCCGGATCGGCATTGAAGGCATTTCTCTATCTGCTCGAACATGCTGGAGACGCTCTTCATTATCTACTGATGTTGCTTGCTAACAGTGTTGTGGATGTTAATACGTTGGAAAACATCGGTTTCACAAAACTGGTAGTTCCCATCGGCGTATTGGTTCTGGCAGCACATGGAGCTGCAATTTATTTATTCTTTTGGTTAGGACTATGGAAGAAAACCTATATTCCACTCTATCTGCTAATTCTTTTTTGGACTGTTGCTTTTGCGTTGTTGTGTTTTAGATTTCCAGTGTTCGGAATTGCAAATGCTGCAGCTCCAAGATATGCGACGAGTCTTCAGATCGGAACGATAGGAGTTGTTTGGGTTTTCATTGTGGTTCTATTGACGGTAGAGAACAAATTCAAATGGATAGGGCTGTCTGCTTTGACGATGTGTGTCGCCTCTCTTTACCTATTTCATCTTAGCATTGCTGTTCATGCTGCCCCATACTATCGGCAAACGGAAAAAAATATGATTGAGATCATCCAAAACGAACAATTCGAAAAACGGAGTGTCGCGTGTCCTAATGAGAATTTATGTAAAGAAGGTGTGAAGGTATTGAGGGAACACAAATTAAATGTGTTTAAATAATTACTGATTAATATTATAATTTCAACAGGGATATTTTCGGCTTAATAAACGCAGAGCTTAATAAATCCCATAATGATAAAGATGCAGCAGGAGCCAATACCTTGCGACAGCAAGCGATGGATGGGATGTGGCGAATAAGCTGAATGATGGATAAAGCCAGGAAAATTGAGAAAGCTTACGATGATGTCGAGTTCATTTGGGGCTCAACATGAAAAACTCCGTTCATGCAGGAGGTACGATCATTTTCCCGCATATTCCAAAATGCACGGGGAGTTCGTTGTTGCAACAACTTAACGCTGCAAATATCAAATTGTTCGTTGGATACAAAAAACCACCGAATCGAGCTATCATTTTTTCCAGGGTGCGTGCGAACTAAGCAATCGTGATGACAGTTATTGGATTTTGGACATTATAAATATTCGACTGGGAGGAGTGAGATCAGGTGAAATACGCCCTGTTAATGTTCTATGAAACAAGTCTGCTTTTAATAAGCATGGTGATCGCGAGTTGGGTTCATTCCAAAACTGAAACAAGGGATAAATCTGTTTTTGTTCCAATAATAAATGCTTTTGGAACCAAGATCTGTCTATGTTTTTTTCTTCCATTCTTAATAACTTCTCTGAAACTAAATGAGCCAAGATTCTATTTTTTTGTTGCGCTATTTATTTCAGCGTTTGTCTTTGTTGCGTTTGTTAAAAATCCCAGTTACTTGACCACGATTCCATCGTCAATTAACAGATTCCTTTGTAGTCGTAAAAATTTAATTTTAGTGTCTTTATTTTTGGTCTTTGGCCCAGTAATTTTTATTAATATCGGCCCACCACAAGAATTTGATTCCTTACTGGTTATTAATAATCTGTACGATTGGTCTAATAACAGTTTGAATCCCTTCGAAGGTTACCATAAGTATGGTGTTATTACCTGGGAAATAGGTTTCCTACCTTCCTTTGTTATCACTAAGACCGATTATTTCTGGTGTTGGATTAACTTTCAAGTTTTATTTCTGATTACTATTGCTAGTATATTTATAGCTAGAAGATTGCAAATCGGTGCGTTGTTAGCAACCCTCAGCGTTATTGCATCTTTATCACTTTATCACTTTTGGTTTTATCCTGGAAATTTCGGCATAAAAAGTGATATTGCACTTTGTGCCGGTGTTCTTCTTGTCTATTTGGGGCTGTCTCTTATTTCCGAAAGAAAAAATGATATTGAGAGTGTTCTTATGCTGTCTCTGGGGGCAGCCTTTATGTTGACAAAAGAGATGGGACCTCTGTTGCTTTGTGGAGAGTTGCTTTTGTTTTGTATTGTACATATGTGTTCTATCCCTTTAAGCCGTTTTGTAGGAATTTTTAAAGGAATTTTATTTGTTTCTTTGCCAGTAGCTGGCCATGAATATTTGAGGAATCTGTTTGTCCATGGCAATCCGGTGTACCCACTTCCAGTAAAAATAGGATTTCTTGCATTGCCTGGAAATGCAATTCGCACTGTCAGATCAATTAGTGGGACGTCCATTATTAGCAATATAGATAACGATCAAGTGTGGGCATGGTGGCTTGGAATAGGACTAAACCATTACCCTGTTGGTATTCTGTTACCTTATCTAATTTTCGCAATAATTGGCCTAAGTGTTTATAGACTCGGCAACTATTTGAGAAAGAAAAATGCGATAGATTGGACGTTTTTAGCGTGGTACACAACAATTACTTGGGGAATTTATTTTTTTCTTCCTCTTACGGCTGCGTCTCCATCTGGAGATTTTATTTTCATTGCCCAGCTGAGAAGTATGCGATACAACTTGGGTGGTGTAATCCTTATCGAAATTTTCGCCATAAGTTTATTAAATCGCAAGCATTTATTCAAAGATGCAGGCGCTTACCTGTTTGTATTTGCAAATCTAATTTACCGAATTTATTTACTGTACTTTTACGTGCCAACTAATCATTTCGGTGTCTTGAACTTTCCTGATGCTCAAATTGAATTGTATATTGAAGGAACAGTTTTGTTGGCAACGGCTATGCTGGTAATTATAATGTTACCGAAGAGCATGAGAGGTGCTGGAACACTGGTTTTGCTGTTCAGTTTGTTGATTTCATCTCCCTATATATTCGAGAGAAACCGTCATTTAGTTAGCGATAGGTGGAATCCGATAAAGAATGTGCTGGCTGAAAACAAAGGGACTTCGGTATTTTTGATTTCGACGCTGGGCAATAAAGGCGATAAAGAGCAAGTCCCCTACATTTATGCTGCAGTGGGGAATCATTTTCAGAATACGGTGGATAGAGGTGATATTAGTTCGTTGTCAGCTCGTTGTACCGAAAATAATGCGCCTAATTACGTAGGGATAATTTCATCTGCGCCAGGGTTGGTCAAATCAGATATTGATGAGGTAACAATGCATTTGAATAAGTTTGGCTACTATAAGATCGACAGCAATGAGTGGTCGGCCATATATGAAAGACGATTGTGACCCCTTGCATTGGCTGAAGACAAAGTATGTGCTGAACAATAAAGAGCAGCAGGCATTTGAAACCAGCGATAGTGTAAGCAAAGTCAGCTTCATCATTGGCGGTGCACAGAAAGGCGGCACTACCGCATTGGACACATATCTGAGAAAGCATCCCTCGGTGCTGATGGCCAGGAAAAAAGAGGTTCATTTTTTCGATAACGAGGCACTTTTTCTCAAGACGAAGGTGGATTATGGGCTTTACCATGCGTACTTCGCTTTGAACCATTCCAGCAGCAAGATACTCGGAGAGGCCACACCAATTTATATGTATTGGTATGCTGCACCGAGAAGGGTCTGGGAATACAACCCGGCGATGAGATGGATTCTTATGTTGAGAAACCCGATCGACCGAGCATACTCACATTGGAACATGGAGCGGAGTAGGGGACAGGAAGATTTGCCATTCTTTGAGGCGATTAAGAACGAACGTGAAGATGCATGGGATGCGCTCCCTGAACAACACCGGGTTTATTCATATGTGGATAGGGGTTTTTATACAGAGCAGATCAGAAGGATATGGCATTATTTTCCAGTCGAACAGACGCTGATTCTCAAGAGTGAGGATTTGCAAGATTCGCCGGAACCTACCTTAAATAAGGTATGCTCGTTTCTGGGGGTCGAGGATATGCCTAAGGTTTCATATGAAATGACGCATGTGGGCGAATATGTGACAGCGATGTCGGATGGGGAGCGAGCCTATCTGAAAAATATTTTCGAAGCCGAGGTTCGTACGATAGAGAAGTTGCTGGATTGGGATTGTACGAGCTGGATTGCGTTATAATAATATTGATTTAAGTAACTTATTAAGAGCTATAGTTTATTTATGATTGATCCGGTAGTTGTAAAAAAAATGATTGTCGTCCTCGGAATGCATCGGAGCGGCACATAGCTTGTGATGCTGTGAGACCTTTGCAAAATGTGCATATTCTTCAGGATTATAACATGCGGGTAAAAAATTTTTATGGCTCTTAACAATTTTCAGCACAAGTGATATAGTTTTGCATAAAGCAACCAGTTAAACAAGGAGAATCCCATGAAAATGCCTGGTGTATCCCTGCTTGAATGGCAGAAAAA
>Ga0208968_1000203_pt1 | contig 52456 bp, 45 predicted proteins | sample RifOxyA3_FD_184031 | JGI IMG/M metagenome (GOLD analysis project Ga0208968, IMG submission 184031) | Groundwater microbial communities from Rifle, Colorado - Rifle Oxygen_injection A3 (SPAdes) | ecosystem: Environmental > Aquatic > Deep subsurface > Groundwater | place: Rifle, Colorado, United...
TTGTGCTATCGTCATTGTCAGTCACCACAGCCTTAATAGCGTATGTTCCAGCAACAACGCTATGCCAGACCAGGACAGCTGTGTCAGTTGACTGGGTCTGTGCGGATGAATCTGTACCTAAGAGCGAGTCATTTGCATAGAACTCAATCTTCTGGATAGTACCGTCAGTATCTTTCACTGCGGCAGTAATAATGATGCTATCGTCAATAGCATAGGTAGCCTTGTTCAACGGTGTCTTCAGCGCAATATAGGGTGTTTTGTTCCTGACAGTAACCGTAGCAATTGTCGATGTCTTTGCACTGTCGTCATTATCAGTCACCACAGCCTTGATGGCATATACACCAGCCACAACACTGTGCCAGACCAGCACAGCCGTATCCGTTGACTGCGTCTGAGCTGATGAATCAGTACCCAGGAGCGAGTCATTAGAGTAGAACTCAATCTTCTGGATTGTCCCGTCAGTGTCTTTTACCGCAGCAGTCAGAATGATGCTGTCGCCAATTGCGTATATTGCCTTATTTACCGGTGTTTTCAGTGCAATGTACGGGATCTTGTTTCTGACTGTTACCGTCGCGATGGTTGAAGTTTTTGTGCTATCGTCATTGTCAGTCACCACAGCCTTAATAGCGTATGTTCCAGCAACAACGCTATGCCAGACCAGGACAGCTGTGTCAGTTGACTGGGTCTGTGCGGATGAATCTGTACCTAAGAGCGAATCGTTGGAATAGAATTCAACTTTTTGGATAGTACCGTCAGTGTCTTTCACGGCAACGGTTATAATTATGCTGTCGTCGATTGCATAGGTGGCTTTGTTTACCGGAGTCTTCAGTGATATGGAAGGTATTTTATTTCTTACTTTAATGGTAGCGATTGAGGATGTTTTTGAAGAATCGTAGTCGTCCGTTACCTTGGCCTTGACAACATAGGTTCCGGCCGGGATGTTCTTCCATACAAAAACAGCCGTATCAGCAGATTGTGATTGTGCCGAAGAGTCGGTCGCCAAAAGTGAGTCGTTCGCGTAAAATTCGACCTTCTGGATTGTGCCATCGGTGTCCCGAACCGCGGCGGTAATGCTGATGCTGTCGTTCAGGCTGTATGTCGTATTGTTCTTGGGAATTGAGAGCGTAATAGAGGGTATGGCGTTCCGGATAATGACCGTAGGGGTGGATGCCGCGATTGTCTGGTCAAGGCTGTCGTCAAAGGCAATTGCCTTAATCACGTAGGTGCCAGGCGTGGTGAGAGGTTTCCAGGCATAGCGATAGGGACTGCTTGAATCCGACGCAAGAAGCACTGAATCAGAATGATAGAAATTAACGCATTTAATTACACCGTCAACGTCAGCGGCAGTGGCAACACATACAACGCTGTCGCATAGTTTATACTTTGAATTGTTCGCCGGTGTTGAAAGGGTGATTGTGGGATAATTATTCAGGCTGGCTGCGCCAACAGTCCATACAACAACGCCCTGAAAAAGGGCCATACCGTCGCCGGATACGTTCAGGACCGTTGAATCCTCGAAAAAGAAACCCGCGCGCCGCGCTTTGGCCGTGACACCAACCATTGAAGCGCTCTTTTCATATCCGAAGATGCCCAGCGTGTCAGCGATTGACGTATGGGATGCGATGGCGATCGCATTGCCATTGGGTTTTCCCCAGCAGACCCGTTCACCGGTTGTCGCAATGGTAACCGTACCGCTCAGGTCGCACGCCATCTGATTTGTGGAATCAATGATTTTTAGCGTTGTTTTGCTGCTGCGTACGCCAAAGTCGCCGGGACCGGTCATGCCAAAGTCGTCGTACAACTGGTTTTCCATGCACAGCACAGGCCGTCCGGTGTTCCGGTATATACCGCCGATATTGAGCGGGTCGACTGTGGCGCTGATAATGATAAGAGAATAGGAGGTGTCGCGGGGAGCAGCGCTATCGTCGTTTTTCAGGGTTACCGCAAAACCCATGGTATCCAATCGATTTTTTATTATCTGGTCCGCGGCGCTGAGGGGAGTACGTGTGCCAACGAAGAAGATCGCGGTTTTGCCAATAAGCCTTCCCAGGCTGTTTTCATCGTCAAGATTCTGATCGTGGAACGGGGCTGGAGCCACTGGGTTCCGGTCAGGATCTGCACAGCGCAGAACCATGAACAGGAATGATGCGATGATTGCCGTGTTCAGGACCAGCTTTAATGCTGTTTTCAGATTTTTTGAAAACATGTATTCCTCCTCATTGGCCTTTTGAAGCCAAGAAATATGATGAAAAAAGCTTTGTATTATATCGAAGCGGGTGAATTGTGGTGCGCCAAGAAGTAGGCGCTGTTTTATATAGAGCGCAAGTCTGCCATTTCTTGCGGGGTGCAAGTCCCTGCTGGGTAAGACCTAACCAGTCGCCCATATCGAGTGTTGCGCCTGCAAAGGTGGATGAAAATCCGAACGATGCAGGTGAAGCGTACACAGAGAACCATGCAGGCCGTAAGGGAGCACGTACCTCCCTGAAGCAATCCAGCCTCGTAACACCTGACAATGCAGTCGGCGAGGGCGTCATTTTGTCCAAAGCCAACACAAAGGAGCCGTCAGCGGTAAGGTTTCTGAGGGACTGCCGGGGTCTAAGCGCATGGCATGTATGGAGAGAAATGTCGGGAACTTGGGAGGCCCCTTGGGTTCCTGTCGAGACAGGAAGGTGTGCTCTGCTCAAAAGGAGGCATACCAGATATTCATGGGGAGTCAGATCGTCCATAGTACTCGGAGGCGGTAGTGCCGACCACGAGGGGAAGGAGGCGACGTTACTACGCAGTCTGCATAGGGAACATGGCCCGGACAAGGAGAACCGGAAATGACCATGTCAACCTCACTGCAGGGAATAGCAGGCAGGGCATTGCGGGAGCCTGAGCACGGGTTTCAGGACTTGTCACGGCTTTTGAGCGCGGAGAATCTTGAATGGTGCTGGTTATTCTTGAATAAGAAGGCATCACCAGGAGTTGATGAAGTGGACTATTACCGTTATCAGGAGAATCTTCGTGATAACATAGCGTCACTTGTAGAGCGGCTGAAGAGCGGGACATACAAAGCGAGACTGGTGCGGAGGAAGTGGATACCCAAAGGGCTTGACAAGTTAAGGCCACTGGGTATTCCAGTCATAGAAGATAAACTGCTGCAAATGGCGGTCAAGAAGATATTGGAAGCTATCTACGAGGCAGACTTCTTGGAATGCAGTTATGGGTACAGGCCGAATCTGGGTCCGTTGGATGCGGTGAAGGACTTAACTCGGACATTGCAATTCGGGAAAGTCAGCTTTGTGGTGGAAGCTGACATCAAAGGCTTCTTCGATAACATTAATCATCAATGGATGATTAAAATGTTGGAGGAGCGTATCGACGACCGGCGGTTTCTGCGGCTAATCGGAAAATGGCTGAAAGCGGGTATCATGGAGGAAGATGGGAGCGTACTACAGCCTGTGACGGGGACACCTCAAGGCGGCATAGTATCACCCGTCCTTGCCAATATATATCTGCATTACGCACTTGATTTGTGGTTTGAGAAGCATTTCAAAAAGGATTGTAAGGGAGAAGCCAGGCTGATACGGTTCTGTGATGACTTTGTGGGATTGTTTCAGGTACAGGCTGATGCAGAGGCGTTTTATGCTGGCATCAAGGGTCGGCTTGAGAAGTTCCACTTGGAAGTGGCAGCGGATAAGACGAAGGTACTTTACTTTTCAAGGTATTCAAAAGTAGAGGACGTAGCCTTTGAATTTCTGAGTTTTGAGTATCGTTGGGGAGTGAGCCGGAATGGCATGAGAATCGTTAAACGGCGGACTTCCAGAAAGAAGCTCAGATTGTCGGTTGCCAATTTTACACAATGGATTAAGGAGAACAGGCACAGAGGGCTTAAGTGGTTGATGAAGACACTAAATTCAAAATATCGTGGATATTGGAATTATTACGGTGTCATTGGAAACTATGCAAGCCTGATTGATTTCTTTGAGCAGACGAAGAAAATTCTCTTTAAATGGATAAATAGGCGGAGTCAGCGATTGAGCTATAACTGGGATTCCTTTCTGCAAATGCTGGACGGTGTGGGTATTGTATACCCGCGGATCACAGAAAAAGTCGTAATGAGTTGTAACTCCAAAGGAGGTTTTCGATGATGTCAGTACATAAGCGAGTAGTAGCGAAGAGCCCTGTGCGAGAAAACCGCACGCAGGGATCCGAGGGAGGGGCGCCGGGTAACCGGTGCTCCTATCCCAATAGAGAAAAATGAAAACAAATAAGCAGCCCAGAGGCGAAAAAAGCTGTGAAAACTATGAGGTTCATTCAAAAATATCCAAATTTTAAATGTCTAGGGCATTTCTGTACAATCAAATACTTCAAAAAAGAAAAACGAAAGAAATGGCGCGAATGCTAAAAGAAATAGAAAAACAAAAAGTCCCATTCAGGGCGTCCTAGAAAATTAGCAATCGTGGTTTGGTTGTTGGCAGGGAACACCGCAAAAGCGGATCTTTACCCATTTTTTGGCCACAAACGATAATATAATACCTAAAACACATTTTTGCAATACTTTTCGTATGTTTTCTGCAATTCTATTTATGCGTTAAAATGCACTAACGACTCTTCCTTTAATAAAGAAAGAGTCTCACATAGGATATCGGATAAAAATCAAGAAGCTTTAATAAATACTTTAAAAAAAATATAGAACTAATTAAATGATTAACTAAAACTATTTAATATGCTGTTGTTTAATAAGATATGTTTAATAAGATATGTTTAATAAGATATGTTTAATAAGATATAATAAATAATGCTTCTATAAAACAAATAACCATGGATATCTGGTCTGTGGTCTTAAGATGATTTTCCAAAATATCCCTTTTTCAAATCTGGTTCCAATCAAAAATAATGGTTCCTGGTACGCTCTTTGGATCTTTCAGTCTAAGGTATGCTTCAGCTGCTTTTTCAGGTAATACTATACCGCTAATAATGGGGGAAAGATCAAATGCATGGCTGGAGCACAGGGAGAGGAAATCGTCTCTGTCCTGTTTCTGGCAGTCACGCGGAATAATATAACTCAGTTGTTTCAGAAACGCCTCTTGATAGGGAATGGATATGGCGTTAGCATAACTGCCCTGGATAAGGTACCTTATTTCTGGTTCTTCACTGTTGTTCCAAGCGGTTTCAGCGGCAAGTTCAATTCCCTGGGAAAGGACTGAAGGAACACCTGTGGAATCCACCACAAGGGAAGCGCCTTCAGGCAGGTGCTGGGTAAAAGTCTCTTTTAACGAGCCCTTTAACAATAGGCTTTTAAGACCCATTTTTACGGCAGTATTGACACGGACCTCTGAGAGGTCGCAGCAGACAATATCAGCGCCAGCATGTTTGTGCAGAACAGCGGAAATGGCCCCAATCACGCCCAGGCCAAGTATGGCAACCTTTTCTCCTTTGCGCACCTTTCCCTTTTTCAGACCGTGCAGTGGAATGGCGCCCAGCTTGGTGAGTGAGGCTATCTTTGAGTCCACGGAATCGGGAACAACCGAAACCTCATCTCCATTGCAAATGGCATGGCTCAGATGCCCACCCCATAGTATTTTAAGCTCTCCCGCATCTTTCGATCCTCCAGCAAAGACCCGGGCGCCTTCGTGAATGCTCGTGTGGCGGCTTTGGACCACCCTGCCCATGCTCGAATAACCTGGAACATAGGATACGCTTGTTGCCATGCCTTCCTGTTTGCCGTTTAGACAGCGCAGTTCAGTGCCCGGGCTTATGGCTGAATAATCGATTTTTATCAGGACTTCGCCTGCCTGTATTTCACGAAGAGCATACCCTGTGGTCCCAACAAAACCATTGGTCATGGTTATCGCGATTCCATTCATTAATCAGATGCTCCTTTAAAAAATTTTATTCTGGCAAAATAGATAATCATTGAAATCATTGTCAAACTACCCCTCATTGTTATATTTTAGTGAATAACCAAAATAAAGCCAAAAACCATGAAAAAAACCATCATGTTTCCCCTTCTTCTTATTTGTCTCATCGGGCTTGTTTTTTCACAGACCGAGTCGCCAGTGCAAAAGCAGATTAAACAGCAGGGCGCACTGATTAAGAACATGCAGAAGCGCATGTATCTGGTCCAAAAAGACCTTGAAGTCAACTATCAGCAGCTCTCCGACTCTCTAAACCTGCGGTCAGAAACGCTCAAACGGCTTTTTGATTCGCTCAATACGCAGCAGGACACCCTTGAGTCCTTCATCAAACAGAACAACATGCTCGCCACTATCATTGTCGAGAGCCTGACTGAAAAGACATTGACAAAACTTTCTCAGCTCGAACGAAGGGCCGCGACCTATTTTTTCGCCGCAGTCATCATTGTCCTTGGTATTTTCGGGTTCATTATTTTCAAATTCATGAACATCACCCGCAAACTCGACGCAACGGCGTTTGTGATGAAAGAGACCATCACCATGGACACCAAGATCTGTGAGATCATGCAGAACCAGCAGCGGCTCATGGATGAAAAAAGGAAAGAGAAGACCCGGCTAAAGGGGCACGAGGCGGTCAATGAGCCTGAAACCAACCCTGGACTGGAGCAGACGCGGATTATCCCCTCGGAAAAGGACCATTCGCTTTTCATCAGATTGGGCGAGGAGATCTTCAGGATGCGCTTGCGTATCAAACGCATTCCCGAAGATATCAAGGGCAAGACGGCACTCGACAACGCCCTCAAACGGCTTGAGGACGAGCTTAATATGCAGGGGTATGCCATGAGCGACCTCACGGACCAGCCCTATTTCGATGAAATGACCGTGGTGGTGAAGGACTTTGTCCCGGTCGACGACATGCCTGCCGGGCAGCAGAAGGTGCTCCGCATGCTCAAACCCCAGATAAAATACAAAGACACCGTGATTAGCCAGGGTGAGGTGGAAGTGGCGATGTCGTCCGAGGACATGGCGCAGAAATAGCAAAGGACCCCTATTATGAACAGGCAGACCATTGACTACGGAATAGATCTCGGGACCACGAACTCGGCTATAGCCCGGGTCGAAAAAGGTGCGGTCCGCATCCTGAAAAGCGAACGGCTCCAGAAAGATACCACTCCCTCGTGCGTCTATTATACCAAACGGGGACAGCTTTTAGTTGGCGACGCCGCATACAGCCGGCTCACCACAGATCCGGACAACGCCAAGACCGAATTCAAACGCACCATGGGCACCGAGGTGCAGTATCATTTCCCCAATGTCGACAAGGCGTTTACCTCAGAGCATCTCTCGGCCGAGATACTCAAAACCCTGAAAAATTCGGTAAAAGACGATGATTTTTCCGGAGTGATCATCACGGTCCCGGCTGATTTCGACCAGGTGCAGATCGACGCCACGCAGAAGGCCGCTGAAATGGCGGGATTTAATTATTGTGAACTGCTGCAGGAGCCCATTGCCGCGTCGCTCGCGTATGGCCTTGATGCGGACCGGATCGAGGGGTTCTGGCTGGTCTTTGACATGGGAGGCGGCACCTTTGACGCGGCGCTCATGAAGGCCGACAGCGGTGTCATCAAAGTCATCGACACCGCAGGCGACAACCACCTGGGCGGCAAGAACATGGACCTGCTCATTGTCGATGAAATTATCATGCCCCATCTTCAGAAGGAATTCAGGCTCGATACCGTGCTCAAGGACGAACGCAAGCGAGAGCGGCTCTACAGCATCTGGAAACGCATTGCCGAACAATATAAGATAGAGCTTACCAATTCGCCCAAGGTGCTTATTGAACCCGACGACCCCTCGGTTTTCCAGGATGATGACGGCGAAGACATCGACACCTGCATTGAAATAGGCCAGCGCCAATTCGAGAGCCTCATCAAACCGCTGGTCGACCGGGCCATCACCATCTCCCACGAGCTTCTTTTCCGGAACAATGTCGCCCCGCAGCAGCTCACCACAGTGCTGTTGATCGGCGGCCCAACCTACATTCCCTATGTGCGTGACCGCATTAAAAATGAGATCAGTCCGAACATAAATATCTCAATCGATCCCATGACCGCGGTTGCGGCAGGCGCGGCCATTTACGCCTCAATGCGTCCGCTGCCGGTCGCGGCAAAAAAGCGCGACCTTGGAAAGGTCCAGCTTGTTCTCGACTATCCGTCAATCACCACTGACCGTGAGGTTGTCCTGCGCATTACCGCGGACACAGCGCAGGCGCCGGGAGCCGATACCCAGGCAGCGGCCGCGATTGTATCCCGCGCCGACCAGGCATGGTCAAGCGGACGCGTGGCCATTGGCCCAAAAGGCGTCGATGTCAGGCTTCACCTTATCGCAAACCAGAGCAATAATTTCAGCATACAGCTTTTTAACGCTACGGGAACCGTCCTTCCCTGCGAACCGTCGGAACTCAATATACTTCACGGCATCCGCATCGACAATCCCACCCTGCCGCACGACATCTGCGTTGAGGCTGAGACCGAAGATTTCGGGGCGGTCACCATTCCCCTGCTTTCAAAAAACCAGCAGCTTCCGGCCATTGGAAAAAAGAATTTCAAAGTCAAACGGACCCTGCGGGCGGGCAACAAGGAGGACGTGTTTAATATCATTGTCCGAGAGGGTGAACGCAATACGCGGCCGGTGCGCAATGTGCGCGTGGGAAATATTGCCATTACCGGGGCCAACCTTGCGCATACGGTTGAGCTGGGCAGCGACGTGGACATCACCATCCGCATGGACGAATCTAGGCGCATCAATGTCATGGCCTATTTCCCCGATGTTGACGAAACCATCAACAACGTGCTCCAGACCGCCTACCGCGCCCCGGTCATTGATACTGCGGAGGTGTCAAAGGAGATCCAGCAGGAGCACGAGCGCCTTCTCAGGCTCCAGAAGCAGTATGTTGACGCGGGCAATGAAAACAAGGTGCTTTTCCGCGAACTCACCCAGCAGCTTTCCGGCATCAAGACGCTCAACGAAAAGCGCCGAGGCGACCTTGACGGCGGTTTTGAGGTACGCAACAGGCTCAACGAATTCCAGATCGGCGTTGACCGGTGCGAAATTGATGCTGAGTGGGAAAGCGTACGCAATGAGCTGCAGGGAACACTGCGTCATACCAAGCAGATCGTCGATATTTTCGGCGAGAAGAGCCATAAACAGGCGCTTGCCGGAATTGCCAGCACCATCGAGGACATTGTCAAAAAACGGGACCTTGCGGCTGCGCAGCAGGTTAACGCGGGCCTGAGCGACCTCAGGTTCGCCATGCTGGCAAACCGTCCGCCCTTCTGGATATCCATTTTCCGGAACATTGACGAGGACTCTGGAAAAATACAATGGCTCAATGGAGACCTGTCGCGCCAGCTTCTTACGCGTGGCAGGGAGATTGTCATTGCAGGATGGGACCCTGAACTTAAGACCATTGTCGAACAACTCTGGGATATCATGCCCGCGGCTGAAAAGGTGCGGTCACAGAAAGTGCGAGACGATCTTCCGTTTTATAAAATCGGACTCTAGCCAAGGAACCCTCATGGAACAGAACGAGAAACAGCCCTGCTGCGGCAATGCCGATGCGGGGGCCGTGCAACCCTGCTGCGGACCCGGCAGCGCGAAAAAGAGCCCGCTGAAAACCATCCTCTCCATTGCGCTTGTGCTGGCAGCCCTTGCTGTCGCGGGCTATGCGTTCTTCTGCAAAGGAGAATGTCGCTCAGGTTCCTCCGAATCCTGCCCTTCACAGCAGAAATAGCGGCATGGCGCCTGTTGTCTCGACCCGGCTGAGCGCCTCAGACCATTATACAGCTTGGAAAGCGCGCTGGGGAATAAACCGGATGGGGTTTAGCATAGCGCCGGGCCTGTACGCTATCGGCGCACCTACACCAGCCTCTCCGGTTCTTGTATCAGCCAACTACATATTGAGTTTCGATGCTCTTCGGTCATCCTGCGTTGGTATCGATGCCTGGATACTGGTACTCGACACCAAGGGCGTCAATGTCTGGTGCGCTGCGGGCAAAGGCGCGTTTGGCACAGAGGAACTCATCACGCGTATTTGCGAAGCAAAACTCGACCAGGTGGTTGCCCACCATAAGGTCATTGTTCCCCAGCTTGGCGCGCCTGGTGTGGCAGCCCATATTGTACGGCGCCGCACCGGGTTCTCCGTGGTCTACGGCCCGGTGCGCAGCAGGGACATTCCCGTGTTTCTCTCTAAAAACATGCACGCTGACCCTCACATGCGCAGAGTACATTTTACCCTGTACGACCGTTTGGCGCTTGTACCAATGGAGATCACCGGCGCAATGAGCTATTTCCTGCTTGTTGCGGCCCTTTTTTTTATTCTCTCTGGCGTGCACGTGTGGGGATACTCAGCTCAGATGGCGCTTGTAAAGGGAAAATACCAGCTTCTCATGCTTGCGAACGCTTTTGTCTGCGGCGCGATCCTTGGCCCCCTATTACTGCCTTTTCTTCCGGGCAGGGCGCTTTCGTTAAAGGGGTTTGTTCTTGGCCTTGCCTCTGCGGCAGGTCCTGTGCCATATCTGTACCGCGCGGGCCTGTTCGGCGCTGTTGAATCCGTTGCGTGGATACTGATGGTTCCTGCCGCTTCCTCTTTCATGCTCATGAATTTTACTGGCGCAACACCTTATACATCGCTTTCCGGGGTCAAAAAAGAGATGAAATACGCCCTGCCGGTCCAAATCGGCTGTGCAGGCGCAGGAGTGCTGCTATGGCTGGCTGCCCGATGTATCTGAAGAATGTCACGACCCTGACCTATGACAGAGAACGCTGCAGCGGATGCGGCATGTGCGCAACCGTGTGCCCGCACGGGGTCTTTTCGATCCAGGAAAAGAGGGCTGTTGCGGGTGAACGCGATGCGTGCATGGAATGCGGGGCCTGCATGGTCAACTGTCCGGAATCCGCTATTTTTGTAAAGGCGGGCGTTGGGTGCGCGGCAGCGGTAATTACTGTGATGCTGGGATGACCGCCTGCTTTGCGGAAGTGTCAAAAGAATGGCAAAAGCGAAGGAAATGGGGTTATTTTATCATACAGAATAACAACGCATAAGTGCCGAAGCCTCCAAATCCCTGCAGGCCCGGCCATGCTGCCTGGATACCCATGAACATCTGTTTCATTTCCCGCGAATACCCGCCGCAGACTGGCTGGGGTGGCATTGGCACTTACACGCGCATAATCGCACAGGCCTTGGCAGCGCGCGGGCATGCAGTGCATGTCATTGCCGTGTCAAACACTGGATCGGCCTTCGAATATGCGGACCATGCGGTCCATGCGGTCCATGTGCACCGCGTATTACCTCTGCCTTTTCCCTTGCCACAGGGCAAGGCGTTGTACCGCTTCCGGCAGGCTGCGCGTGCGTTCGCGTTCAACACGCTCGTGCGTCTTTCGTGGGCAAAGGCGGCCGGGGAAAAATACAGGGAACTTGCGAAAACCAAGAATTTTGACATTGTCGAAAGCGCCGAGTGCGGGGCTGAGGCGTTTTATGTAAAGCCCCGGGACGGGGCCAGGCTTGTGATCAGATTGCATACACCCTGGTCAATGGCGGCCAAACTCGATCGCATCGACGAGGGCCGCTTTGATACCTGGCTCACCGGGTATTTTGAAAGGAAGACCGCGTTGCGCGCGCATGGCGTGAGTTCGCCCACGCAGGCCCTGGCCAGCATACTGCGGAAGCAATGGGGACTTTCCCGTATTGTCTGCTACCCCAATCCCCTTGATGCTGATTCGTTCTCCGCACCCGCCCTGCCGGGAAATTATATTATTTATACAGGAAGGGTCGAACGCCGCAAAGGAGTACACCTGCTTGTCCAGGCCTATGGCATGCTGATAAAAAAAGGCATTGACATGCCTGGATTGCTTCTTGTGGGAGCGCCTTTTGGCGGTATTGCGGGCCAAGGTCCGTACGAAGAGAGCATAGAGAGGCTGATTGACTCACTTGGCGTGCGGGAAAAGATCACCTGGATAAAGAAAGCGGACCGCGATGAAGTGGTGCGCAAATTGCCGGGGGCGTGCATGGCTGTCTTTCCTTCGCTCTGGGAGAATTTTCCCTATGCCTGCCTCGAGGCGATGGCAGCAGGACTGCCTGTGGTTGCCTCGCGCTGCGGCGGATACGAGGAGATCATCGAGGAGGGGAGAAGCGGTGTGCTTGCGGCGCCGGGAAATGCGGAAGACTTGACGCAGTGCATTGAGCGCATGATTACGGATACTTGCCTTGCCCAGACCTGCGGCCAGGGTGGCAGGGAACGCGTGCGTGTTCTGTGCAACACGGACGCAGTGGTTTTGCGGACCGAACAACTCTACGGGGAATGTGCGCATGGCTGAAGGCCACTACAGGGGAAGCAGGCTGATCAAGAACTCAGTCCTGAACATTCTCAATTCCCTCATAACCATTGTGGTCACCACTATCACCTCCATTGTGGTGGCGCGCATACTTAAACCCGATAATTACGGTATTTATAATCTCATTCTCTGGTTCACTGGTATTTTTACCTGGGCTGTGGGCATGGGCCTCACCCATGCGGTCACCAAGTACATCTCAGAATACCAGGGACGCGGCGAGCACGAAAACGTGAGCGCCATTGTCGTTTTTGTGCTCAAAATAGAACTGGTTCTCACCATCGCGGTCACGGCCATCCTCATCTTTTTCAAGACCGAGGTGGCCGACTATTTCTTTTCGCCCAACGAGGCCTTCTACTTTTTTCTGGCCTTTATTGGCCTGGTGCCGGGCATTGTGACCGCCATCTTCAGTTCAGCCATCGACGGTCTGCAGAAATTCGAATATTTCACATGGTTCCAGATCATCGTGACCCCACTGTCGTTCGCGAGCAAACTTGTTGTCCTCTATCTGGGCTTCCGGATCGACGGACTGCTTGTCGTCTCCCTGGTTTTTTCGTTTATCAATGTCATCTTCTTTTACTTTGTGCTCAGGCGCGAGGAGATCAGCCTCAATATTTTTGCCAATCCGCTCAAAAAGGAGATACGGACAAAGATCGGAAAATACAATGCAACGGTAGCGGCCATCCTGGTGGCCGACAAAGTGGTGTGGGACAAATCAGAGAACTTTTTTCTGGGCCGTTTCTGCAGTGCGGCGCAGATCGGGTTCTACAACCTGGGCTTCAACGTGGTGCAGCGCTTCATGAGCGTTTTGCCTTCAACGTTCTGGCGCGTGCTCTTTCCGGCAATGTCCGGGTATTTCGGATCGGGCGACCACGACAAGATACGGCGCCTCTTTTACCTTTCTATCCGATATCTGGCCTTCTTTGCCTTTCCCGCGGGCGTCATGGGCATTCTTCTGTCATACCAGATATTGCACTACCTGTACGGCCACGAATACGTGGGCGCGAAATTCGTGATGCAAATCCTTTTTTTCAGTTCAATGTTCTCATGCCTCAGCAAGCCTTCGTCGGCCATTCTGTACGGGACCGAACGGCAATCGTTTATCCTCAAATACGGCATGGTGCTCGCGGTCGTCAATATCGCACTCGATATTCTCCTTATCAAACACTACGGAGCCCTGGGCGCGGCGATCTGCTACGCGGCGGTCACTATCGCGGGTTCCACGGGCGGACTCATCTATACGGCGCGCATCCATTCTCTCAATTTTCCTTTTAAGTCGCTCTTCAAAATCGTTTTTTCCACCATTATCATGGCGATTTCCATGGAAATTATCCTCAAGCAAAACCCCTATCTGCCCGGGTTTATCCTATCGGTTGTTGTAGGCGCCTTTGTCTATTTTGTCAGCTCTATTGTGCTGGGCGGATTTGAGGACGAGGATTATCTCATTATGCAGAGCGTGCAGACCGCCTTTCCCGGCAAGATGGGACGGCCGCTTGCCGCGTGCATTGGTTTTCTCTCACAGTTCAAGGATCAGGAGGGCCGCAAGGGGTGAAGGCCATCATCATTATTCCCGCATTCAACGAAGCGGAAGGAATCGCTTCGTTAACAAAAAGCATACAACGCGAACTGCCGGGTATCGACATTCTCTGTGTCAACGACGGTTCGGCCGACGATACGGCCGCGCGCGCACTCTCGGCCGGGGTCCTGTGCATTACCCATCCCTTTAACATGGGTATTGGCGCGGCGGTGCGCACGGGCATGGAATACGCACGCCTGCATGGGTACGACATCGCGGTGCGCGTGGATGGCGATGGCCAGCATCCGGCCCATCAGATTACGCGGATACTGGGGCCCGTGGAAGCGGGCGCCTGCGACATGGCCGTGGGATCGCGCTATCTCGATAGCGAAGGATTCAAATCAGGCGCTCTGCGGCAATGGGGGTCGCGTGTCTTCAAGCTGCTGCTCAGACTGATCATCGGCGAAACAATCACTGACCCCACCTCGGGTTTTTTTTGCGCCAATCGCGCGGTCATTGCGGCGCTGGCCCATTACTATCCCCGCGAATATCCCGAGATCGAGAGCGTGGTGCTGTTGAAGCGCGCGGGCTTTTCTTTGCGCGAAGTGGCTGTACACATGGCGCCGCGTATCTGGGGCGCATCGTCCATTACCCCGCTGCGGTCGTTTCTGTACATGGCCACGGTGATCTTCGCCGTGGCGCTCGAACCGTTTAAGAAAAACCCCTATGTGAGGAGGGACCAGTGGTAGAGACTGAATTGCGGATCATTTTTGGGTGCATCGGCATCGCCTTTCTGCTTTTCATCGTTGAACTGGTGCGGCGGCGGGCGCTTATAGAAAAATACTCCCTGATATGGCTGGGCGTGGGCGTGTGCACGGGCCTGTTCGGCCTGTTCCCCGCGGTCTTTATGACAACCGCGCGCATGCTCCATATGCACCACCTTACCCTGGTCACGCTGCTGCTCATCATTTTCCTGCTCCTTTTCTCAGTGCATATGAGCATGGTCATGACGCGGCTTTCCCGCCAGGTTGAGGAGCTTTCGCGGGCCATTGCCATAAAGAGAAAGGACAGCATAGACGCATGAAAGTAGGCCTGATCATCCCGTTCCGCGAACGGTGCGGCATCAACGATTACGCGCGGCTGCTCAAAGCCGCGTTTCCCGGTGAAATGGACCTGCTGCCCGGGCTCGATTTTGACTGCGATGAGTACGACCTGGTGCACGTGCAGTACGAACCCACGCTCTTCAGGACAGGCCGCCGCAATCCTTTGCCCGCGTTCTTGAAAGCGTGTACCGTGCCTGTTGTGGCGACCGTTCACGAGGTCTACGAGACCAACCCATTTATTGCGCCGCCACCTCAGGGAAGCGGACTTGTCTTTCAGGCGAAAAAAATAGCGTACCGGTATCGCCATCGTCTTGAGCTTAGTGAGGAGGCGTTTGAGAGGGCCAGGTTTCATGCACAAGAGATCATTGTGCATACTGCCCATGCGCGCGCCATTCTTGTTGGCCGTGGTTGTGCAGAAGAAAAAATAACAATACTGCCGCATCCGGTATTCGGCACAAACAGCGGCGACCGCGATGCGGGCCGCGCGCGCTGGGGAAACGGGGACGCCCCCCTGGTGCTGCATTTTGGCTTTATTACCGGGGTCAATGACTACGAGACCCTGTTACGCGCGGTCTCCCTGGCGCATGCTCCGGTGCGGCTGGTACTTGCTGGCGGCATACGGCGCGAGGCCGATGAGACTATTGATAGAGAGATAGACAGCGCGATCGAGCGCCTGGGCATAGGCGAGCGGGTCGTGCGGCCCGGGTATGTGCGGGACGGCGATCTCGCGGACCTGTTCGCTGCGGCCGACCTTTTTATCTCAACCGCGAAATTCAAGACCTCGTCCGGGGCAGTGGCCCGCGCACTGGGCGCGCATGTCCCGGTCATTGCCACCAACCTGCCATTTATCCAGGAGATAAACCAGGAGAGCGGATGCGTGAAGACCTACGACGCGGGTGATGCCCAGGCACTGGCCGCGGCCATCGATACCCTGGTCGAGAAAAAGACCAACCGGATGTACCGCGACCTTGCGGCACGGTACGCGGCGCTCCATTCGCTCACCTCCTTTGCCTTGCGCCACATCGAGATTTACGGGAGGACATCTGAGAACCATTATTGACGCGCGCGCCCTTGCCACAGCCTATGCCGGCCGCGGTGTGGGGTATTATGTAAAAAACATTGTCGCGCGCATGCCGCGTTTTTTTCCTGAGGACGATTTTGTCTTTTTTTTAGGCGACACGGCCTCGGCTTCCTTTGTCCCCGCGCTTCCCAATGCGCGCTCCCTTGTTGTCCCCCGCACCTGGAAACGCGACTGGCTCGAGGACATGGTGAAGCTTCCCCTTGAGATCAGAAAGCAGCGGGCGCACCTCTTTCACGCGCCTGTGGTCCTGGGTCCTTTGCGTTCAATAAACATGCCTTTTTTCTCGCCTGTGCCCGTGGTGGCCACGATCCACGACCTGCATGTGGAGACACTCGATGATCCGCACATGATCGCCTATCGCGCTGAGTTCCGCTACCGTCTGCAGCGCAGCGCGGCGCGGCGCGCGCGTATTGTGACAGTGTCCGAAGCCACGCGCATTGCCATTGCCGGGGCGGGCATTGCGGACGCGGCGGCCGTCCGGGTCATTCCCCACGGCATTGACCTGCCTCCTGATGGTCCGGATCAGAGTATAAAAGAGAACATGGTCCTTTTCATCGGTGATGCGCCGCATAAAAACGTACTGCGCGCCATCACGGTTTTTTCCACTGTGGGCGAACGCGTTCCCGGGTGGCGGTTTGTGGCAGTGGGAAACCGCGCGCGCATCCGCGGCCTTGCGGGCGCTTATGCCGACGAGGCTGAGCATTCGGGCCTTTTAACGCTTGCGGGTGAGATAGGGGACGCGGAACTGAGCGCGCTTTACCGCCGCGCAAGCGTGCTGTTCATGCCGTCCTTGAGCGAAGGTTTTGGTATTCCCCTGCTCGAGGCCTATGCCCATGGATTGTGTCCTGTGGTATCTGACCGCGAGCCCATGAACGGGATCGGCGGCGACGCTGCCGTGTATGTGGATCCCGAGGACCACCATGAAATGGTCTCGTCGCTCGAGGGGTTGCTCAGAAATCCGGCGCTCCGGACAATCGTGACTGAAAAAGGCAGGGAACGGATCAAGCGTTTTACGTGGGAAACGCACTGCGCTGCGCTGCGTACGGTGTATGCGGAGGCTGTTGGCCATGCGTAAGGTGGGTGTGGTGAGCAGGCGTTTTCTTCCGGCCGAGGGCGGGGTGGAGCGTTTCTGCGCGTCGCTCATGCTTTCCCTGCGCAACGAGACCGCGGTTGTTGCCGCGACGCAGATCGCGGGCAATCATCCTGATTTTCCAGGGGTCGACGACCTCTTTGCGTGCAGTTTTGACGATTACGAGTTCAATACAATCCAGATCAAGGCTTTGTCCCCGGGATTTTTCGACAGAATCCGGCTTCTTCCCTGCGTGCTCAGGCTGGTTCCCGGGCTGAGGAGGCTTTTTGGCGCGTCCCTGCATAATCTTGCGGCCCGCTCGTTTGCGTGGGTCTATTTCAGCCGGCTGCGCGCCTATTTTACCGGGGTCACCCTGGTGCATTCCTTTGCCTTTGATGGCGCGGGTCTGCTGGCCCAGGCCGTTGCCCGTTCCCTGAATGCGATGTTTGTCATTACGCCCTTCATGCATCCGGAAAAATGGGGAGATTCGCGCCAGAACATACGTCTTTATAACGAGGCTGACGCGGTTGTGGCCCTGCATACCAGGGACGCGGAAAACCTGCAGGCCGCGGGGGTGCGTCCGGACCTTATCCGCATCATCGGCATTGGCATTGACCCGTTTACGGGCGATGGGCAGCGCTTTAGAAAAAAATACGCCATTATCGGCCCCATGGTTCTTTTTGTGGGACGGCTCATGCATCACAAAGGATATCGCGAGCTTGTCCGGGCGGTGGCGGCGCTCCGCGAACGGGGCAGGGAGATTTCCTTGGTCATCATAGGTCCGCGCACGCGCGAATCAGACAAGGAATTTTTTCCCGAGTACGAAGGCGTGGTCTATTTGGGCCTGGTATCGGAGCAGGAGAAATACGACGCGTATGCGGCTTGCGACCTCTTTTGCCTGCCGTCGCGGAGCGAGATTATGCCAGTGTCCATACTCGAGGCGTGGCATGCGGGAAAGCCCGTGCTCGCGGGCGACATTCCCGACCTGCGCGCCCTTGTTGACGAAGGCGAAACCGGTATGTTTACATTACAGGAGAGCGACGCCTGCGCGCGAAAACTGGACAATTTTCTTTCGCACCGCCGCGAATGGGAGCGTATGGGCGCAAACGGCCGCCGGCTTGTGGAGGAGCGGCATCTCATGTCCCGGGTGGCTGATCAGACGGTCTCGTTGTACAAGGAGCTGGGCTTATGATACAGGGAAAACGCATTCTTGTCTCTGGTGGCGCCGGGTTTTTGGGAAGTTTTCTCGTTGCCCGGCTCGCTACAGTCAATCGCGTCACCGTGGTCGACGATCTTTCCACGGGCAGGCGGGAAAACCTGAGGGGTATTGACTGCAAGCTGGTAAAGGCCCGGGCATGGGGGGGCGCCGCCTGCGCGCTTGTCAAGAAGGGCGGGTTTGACTATATTGTCAATTGCGCGGCAAACGGCTATATTCCGGTCTCGGTGGCGCGTCCCTGGTTCGATTTTGAAAACAATCTGGTCCAGCCAGTGAAGCTGCTCGAGACGGTGCGCAACCTGAAAAAGCGGCCCCGGGTGGCGGTAGTGTCGTCTGCGGCGGTACTCGGCGAAGTCCGCTCCCTGCCCATGCGCGAGACCGACCTGTGCGCGCCTGTGTCACCGTATGGCGCGGGCAAGCTGGGCGTTGAGCAGTATGCGTCGGTCTATGCGTCTGTCTACGGCGTTCCGGTTAAAACCATCCGTTTGTTCCCTCTTTTTGGGCCGCGGCAGCGCAAACAATTGATCTACGATCTTCTGGTCAAGCTTCACGCCCCAGGACCGGACCTGCGGGTCTATGGCACGGGCAGGGAACGCCGCGATCTTATGTATGTGGAAGACGCTGCAGCGGGATTCGCGGCACTGCTCGAAAAAGGCGCTTTTGACGGGTCGACGGTCAATCTGTGTACAGGAAAGGGCGTGAGTGTCGCCCGTGTTGCGGAGGAGCTCATGCGCGCTTCGGGCATACGCAAACGCATTGTCTATGCGGGCGGCATGCGCGCGGGCGATGTCAAGGCCATGATTGGGTCAACAACGCGATTGAAGAAAAGCGGGTTTGCGGCTGTAACGCCCTTCGAAGAGGGCATACGGCGCACGGTCACGTGGTTTCGATCAGTTCCATAAAATAATCCGGCAGCGGCGCCTTGACCGATATCCGTTGCCCATCCTGCGCGGCAAACGACAGTGTTGACGAATGCAGCAGCAGCTGTTTGTTTTTTTTCCCCCTATACAAATCGTCGCCCGCAATGGGATGGCCCGCGTCAGCAAGGTGCCGCCGGATCTGGTGCATACGCCCCGTGTGCAGGGTGCATTCAAGGAGCGAGAGGCCGTTTTCCGTGCGCATGGTGCGGTATCCGGTGCGCGCCTCCTGGGTCTTGCCTTCTTTGTTTGTCAGGGGTTGGTCGAGTGTGCCATTGCGAGGGAGCATGCTTCCTTCTATGATTGCCAGGTATTTTTTATCAACAGCGCGTGTTCTGAAGAGTTCGGCCAGGTATCTGAGCGCGGCCGCGTTTTTGGCCACCGCCACCACGCCCGAGGTGTCGCGATCGAGCCGGTGGGCAAGCTGGGGCTGGAAGGTGAGTGACGCGGTATTAGACTGGGCCTTGAGGTAGTGCTGCAGGACTTCGAGTACCGTGGCCTTGTAATGGCCTGGATAACCGTGCACGGCAATGCCCGCGGGTTTGTTGATCAGTATATACTCGTCGCTCTCGTACAATATGCGCGGCGCAATGTCGAACGAGGGCTTGGGCGCGGCGTGGGTTGTACTCACATTGCGGAAAAGGTCTTCCCTGATTTCAAGGAGGTCTTTTTCGGACAAAAAGAAATCAGAGTCCTTTTTTTTACCGTTTACCCTGACCAGCCCTTTCCTTATGCTTTTGTGAATGAGCGACAGGGGCGTGCCTTTAAAGGCCTTGCGAAGAAATTTGTCGAGCCGCTGGCCCGCGTCGTTGATTGTGATGGCAATGGATTGCATGGGAGGAAAAGATACATTTTCTGATCCCCCATGGGGGCGTCATTCTTGCGAGGCGGGAATTCATTGATGAATGACGCCTGTACTGGGGTGTTTTATAAAAGGCGTGCCAATGGGAGGATTATAATTATTATTTTTTATTAATGCGACAATCCATTATTGCTCTTCTCGCCTCAGGCCTGTTGTGTATGTGTTTTTCCGACTCCCTGTCAATTGTGGCCGTGGGTGATGTCATGTTCGCCAACAACGGCACCCCGTTTCTCGACCGGTTTGGACTTTTGTACCCGTTTGATTCTGTCAAAACCGAGCTCATGGACGGCGATATCAGGATCTGCAACCTTGAAGTGGCGCTTGCCGATTCAGGAACACCGTTTGAAAAGACCTATACCTACTGTATGCCAACCCGCCATGCGGGCGCCGTGGCAGCGGGCTGTTTTGACGTGGTCCATCTGGCAAACAACCATATCCTCGATTTCGGCGTGTCCGCGCTTTCCAGTACGCTCAGACTGCTTGATTCAATGGGAATTGGCCATACGGGCGCCGGTACAACCATTGCGCACGCGCGTGAGCCCGCGCTGGTGAGGAAGGGGAGTGTCATTACGGGTTTTCTGAGCTACTCTTGCACCTTTCCCGAGGAGTTCTGGGCAACGTCCACGAGGCCGGGTACTGCTTTCTGCGATTCCTCGTACCTAGCAAGAGATATTCCCGCGCTTCGCGAGAAGGTCGATTACCTGGTGGTTTCGTTTCACTGGGGAGCTGAGCGCATGACTGTTCCCAAGGACTATCAGCGCGCTTTGGGCAGGTATTGCATTGACCTTGGGGCTGACGCAGTGCTTGGCCACCATCCGCATGTATTGCAGGGCATTGAAGTCTACAAGGGAAGGCCCATTGCCTATTCCCTGGGAAACTTCACCTTTTCCACTTGGACAAACGCGGTGTGGGACAGCGGCATTCTGCGGCTCTTTTTCGCTGACCGGATGTTTGTGAAGGCTGAATTTGTTCCTGTGCTTATCAATAATTTCAAGGTTGAACTCCAGCCCAGGATTCTCAAGGGCGAAGAGGCGCAGAGAACGCTGAAGAATTTTTCAGCGCTGTGTGATTCCGTGGGAACAACCCTTGTCATTGATGGTGACAGGGGATATATAAAGCCCTGATCCCCCCCGTAGGGGCGTCATTCTTGCGTGGTGGGAATTCATTGATGAATGACGCCCCTACGGGGGGGATTTGGATAAAACAGCGCGAAGAGCTCAGCAAGGCGTTTGACATGCAGCTGTCCCGGGGCGACCGGCCTTTTGCCTGTGTATCCGTAGGAGAAGAGCGAGCCAAAAAGCGGGGCAGTCACGCGCGAGATAGCGCCAAGGGCTCCCATGGCAATTGCCACGCAGGGAAGCGGGCTTTGTCCAACGAACGAGAGAAGGCGTGCCACGTCTTTTTGGGTCTTTGCGTGGGCCGCGATCTTGAAAACATGCGCGCCCATGGTCTTTGCCCGCAGCGCCATTTTTCGTATCGCAGCCAGATCAGGTGTTTTTTTAAAGTCATGGTGCGAAAGAATCACGATTTTTCCCCGGGCCGCGCGCACAATTTCCCGCACATTCGCTGAGGTAATCTCTTCGTCAACAGCGTCTACATGCGGAAGTATCTCTTTCAGGTCGCCAAGGCGCCTGGCGCGGTTCTTCGAAGTCTCCCTGAACGTGGCAATGCAGCCGCACCGCGTGCGCGCCCGGATGGCCCGGATGAATTTCACTGCGACATCGGTCCGCATGTCAAGAAGGTCGAGTCTGAATTCGAAAAGACTGACTGCGCCGCAGCAGAGGGCGACGATTTTATCTGCTGGCTGGGGAACGTCGACAACTGCCGTAATAAGGGGCTTTTTGGCCAGCGGTATTGGGCCAATGCGCACTGGTTTCATGAGGAAAATATACTATTCAACACGGCCTGCGGCCACTCACTCCTGCGCCTTGAGCGCGGCAATAAGGTTGCGCAGTGCCACTGAGGCAAAGCCTGCCGACCGATCGGACATTGCATAGGGGATGAACAGTTCATCGTTGTTAACCATGGCGCCGCAGGTATAGACCACGTTGGGCACATAGCCTTCGCGTTCGGTCTTGAGCGGTTCGAGCAGGGGCGTTTTCAGCCTGCCGATTATTTTTGACGGATCGGCAAGGTCGAGTAAGAGCGCGCCAATGCAATAGGTGCGCATGGGTCCTACACCATGGGTGAGCACCACCCAGCCCGCTTCGGTTTCAATGGGTGAACCGCAATTGCCCAGCTGCACGAATTCCCATGCATGGGAGGGCCGGCCGATCAATTGCGCCTCCTGCCAGAAGTGGATGTTGTCAGAATACATGAGAAAGAGGTTCTCGTTGTCCTGGCGTGAGAGCATGGCGTACTTCCCATTGATTTTTCTGGGAAAGAGGGCCATGCCTTTGTTTTCCACTGCCTTGCCGTTGAGGGTGATCATCTTGAAATGTGAGAAATCAGCGGTTTCCATGATTTGCGGGAGAATCACCTTGCCGTCGTAGGCCGTATAGGTGGCGTAGTAGCTGCGGCTGCCGTCGTCTCCGGTAAACAGAACAAACCGCGCGTCTTCAATGCCGTTTTGTTCACTGGGCGAAGCAGGAAACACGATCCGTTCCGAGAGCGGCCGGCCGGGGGCGAACACGATTTCATAATTGGAGCACGCAAGCCAGAGCATCTTGTCGCTGATCAACCGGTCGGCCTGGGACACGCGCCGGTAGTTTCCCGTGACCGTCTTGAGGCTTTCCATGAGCGCGGCAATGGTGAACAGGGGCGCGAGCGGCTGCATGATCTTGCGGGAAAAGTCGCTATCGAGCCGCATTTCAGACAGTTTGAGTACAAAGCATTTTTTGTCGTACACAGCCTCGGGCCGGGGCAGGGCCGAACAGACGTATTTGCTGGGAAAGTCGAGGGAAAGGTTGCTGGAGCAATCGAGGATGCCGGTGCGGAAGACCAGAGAGGAAATATGGCCCTCGCCCGTGGCGCGCAGGGACATGACGAAACGCTGTGCGCCCGCGGCCAGTCCCGACTGGTCCGGATGAGGCACAATAGAGGGGTTGAAGATCGCCGCTGATTCGACCGAGTATTCGCTGGTAAAATAGGCGCCTATGACGCTTTTCTGTTTTTCCGAGAGTTTTCTGCCATTTGGAAGCCAGGCGCGCACCAGCTGGAAATGGCGGTTGAGTACGCGCGTAATGTCCACGTGTCGCGAGGAAAAATCATCCATGACGCTGGCATGGCGCGCGGCAATCTCCGTTTCCGAAAGGGAGAGGACCCGTTCGATGATCCTTCTTATCCGGGATTCATTGGCAGGGATGAACGGCCGCAGCAATACACGGGAGGGATCGGGTGAAATGACAATTGAGCTTCGTCTGATGCGCAGGGCCATTGTTTTTCCTTGTCTATTTGGGCTGGGGCGCCGTGAGGTTTTCGAGCGTATTGACCGTATCGGTCATTTCGGCCAGCGAAAGGCCAAAGGCCAGCGTCGATTCAGCGCCCTGGTTCTGGTTCAACCGGTCGATGTGCAGCGCATCGCGGCATCCGCCTGTTTGCGAGTCGTAGACCGATAGCCCCAGGTCGTTGCGTCCTAAAAACCATTGAAAGGCCTTCCATGCCTCGTTGTACCAGGTGATTTCTCCGGTGGTGCGGTAGGCCTCGAGGCAGGCGGAGATCATGGAGTGCGCCTCTATGGGCTGCTGGTCATAGGCAGGCAGGGGGGAATGACGGCGGTAAAAGGCGTTTGCGCCAATGGGCCGGAAATGGTTTTTCGATGAAGTCTGGATTTTGGCCAGCCAGCGCAGGGAGTTGAGGCCCGCGTTGAGCATGTCGCCATTGTCCATCCATCTGCCGCTCAGGATGAGGGCCTGGGAGAGGCGCGAGTTGCAGTAGGTCACTTCCTGCTCAAACCAGGGCCATTCGGTGTCCGCGGATGCGAGGTAGAGGTCGTAGAGTTTTCCCGCCAGGGCCTGACGGGCATTGTGCACCAGCAGGTCGCCGTTGAATCTGCGGAGGTATTCGTGGATGCCGATAATGCCGAAGGCCCAGGCGCGCGGTGAAGTGAAATCGACCACTGACGAGAGGGCCCTCTCGAAGAGCATGCCGGCCAGGTTCTGGAAGCCCGGTTTTGCCGAGCGCGCAATGCAAGTGCCCAGGGCCCAGATGGCCCGGCCGTGGCTGTCCTCGGAACCGGTTTCGTCGTTCCATCGTTTGTCGTATCCCATGAAGTTCCGGAAACGCCGGGTGGTGCGGTCAAATGCGTAGTTCAGGAACGAAAGGTAGATGGTGCCCAGGCGCAGGAGTTCTTTTGGGTCAACGGCCTCCAGTTCCTCGAACAGCACGGTGAGGATGAGCGCGCGCGCATTGTCGTCCGTGCAGTATCCTTCTGAAAAATTGGGCACATTGTATGAGGCGTGCTGCAGAATGCCCGTGGTGTCGGTCATGCACTGCATGTGGCCGATTTTTATGGCGGGCAGTTCGTGTTGCTGCATGTCCAGGGGCTTCATGGTCACTTTACGGCGAGTGACCATGGGGTGGCGCAACCGTGCTTCGCCAAAGACGTTCCGGTAGCGGGTGGCCACATTGGGCCAGACCATGTCGCGTCCCGCAAGATAGGCGTTTTTACGCATGAGGTGGCGTTCAATATCGTTCTGGAGCAGGGAGAGTATGGCCTGGGCAATGGCGGGAGGATCGTTGAAGGGAACCAGTACGCCCCGGTTGTTTCCGAGGAGCTCGGCCGCATGATAGAAGGGTGTGGAGATGATCGCATTGCCCGCGCCAAAGGAGTATGCCAGTGTGCCGGACACCACCTGCTCCTCGGTCAGGTAAGGGGTGATGTAGAGGTCGGCCATGACGATGAACTCCTTGAGTTCCTCGATGGAAACAAAGCGGTTGTAGAAGATGATGTTTTTGTCAACACCCAGCTCCTCGGCAAGCCGCTGCAGCCCCAGCCGGTAGACCTCGCCTTCGTTCCGCACCAGATTCGGGTGGGTTTCGCCCAATACCATATAGACAAAGTTGGGAAATTTATTGATGACCGAGGGTAGGGCCTTGACCACGTTCTCAATGCCCTTGTTTGGCGATATAAGACCGAAGGTGAGGAGAACGGTCTTGCCTTCGACACCGAACTGGTCCTTGTAAAAATTAGGATCAATGAATGAGACGTCGGGTATGCCGTGGGGAATGAGACGAATCTTTCCCTCGTCGATTTTATAGATGGTTTTCAGGAATTCAGCCGCCTTGGCGGTCATGACCACCACGATATCCGAGAGGTGGACCACGTCCTCAAGCACGCGTTTCTGCTGGGCCGTGGGCGCGGTGAGCACCGTGTGAAGGGTGGTGACGATGGGCGCGTTAAGATTGCGCATGATGGAGAGAATATTACTGCCGGCCGGGCCGCCAAAGATGCCGTATTCATGCTGAATGCAGACCACGTCGGTCTGGCTGATATTGATAAAATCAGCGGCGCGTTTGTATGAGTCGAGGTCCTGTTCCTTTATTTCGAAACGGACACGGTCCGGGTAACTGTAGCCTTCGGGAATATCGGTCACAGGCACGGCAAAGCACTGCACGGCAGGGAAGCGCAAAGCCACGGATTCGCATAGGTCAGTCGTAAAGGTGGCGATGCCGCATTTGCGCGGGCTGTAGTTTCCCACAAAAGCGATTTTTCTGATGTCCGGTGAATGGTCCATGCGGACTCTCCTTTCTCTGTGTCAACGCTGCGCCGAAAGATCGGGAACAGGCCGGTGTATTAATATGAAGAAAGGAAAGATAATTCATCAGCGGGGCAAAAATCCAGGTTCACGGCCCCCTTGCCCGCACCCCGTTGCGCCGTATATATTATCAATAATTTATTTTTTGGCCCGTACCCAAAGGAATTGCATGGAACAGCAGGACCGGGACCTACTCAACGAACTTATCATTGAATCGCGGGAGCACCTGGCCACTATTGAGCCCGACCTCCTGACGCTCGAGAAAGAGCGGGACCAGACTTCACCCGAGCTCATCAACAGCATCTTCCGCGCAATTCACAGTATAAAAGGCGGTTTTGGTTTTTTCGGCATAGAGAACATCAAGGGCCTGAGCCATGCCATGGAAACCGTACTGGACCGCGTGCGCACCTCCCGGCTGAACATTACCGGGGAGGTGATGGACGCCCTCTTTTTTGGCATTGACAAGCTAAAGACCCTGCTCGAGGACGTTGAAGGGTCCGCTGCCGTGCCCATTGACGGCGAATTGGCCAAGCTGAAGCCCTTTATGGGAGAGTCCGCGAAACGCGCGCAGAACAGCCTGCCAAAGGTGGAGAAGGCGGTTGCCGGGACCGTGCCAGGGCCCGGGGCAGGTCAGGATCTCGTTGCCGAGGCGGTCAAGCGGGGAAAGCATCTATACCAGATAGTAGTGTCAGAGACGGGCAAGGGCATGGGCGTAAGAATCGCCGAATGGAAAAAAATGGGCGACCTCATTTCCATTACGCCCGATCCCGCGGCGTCTTTGGAAAATGAAAAAGAGTTTGCCGTTGTCTATGCTTCCATTCTCGAACCCGACCTTATTGCCCCGGCGCTCGAGATACCCGAATCAGCTATCGGTATTATTGATACCAAAGAGCTGAAAGAGGGGCTTGCCACTGGCAAGAAAAAACAGGAGCAGAAAAGCGCGCAGGCCGGCCGGCAAAAAAAAGGGGAGGCGGCCGCGGACGATGGTAAAAAAGGCGCGGCCGAAGGCTCTGATTCACTGCGCGTGCGCGTCAATCTGCTTAACAATCTAATGAATTTAGCGGGCGAGCTGGTGCTTTCGCGCAACCAAATGCTCCAGGGCCTCAACAACCGGTTGAGCGACATCATTTCTCTCGACAACGCGTGCGCCCAGTTCGAGCGGCTGGTGCGCGATTCGTTTTCCAAAATTGCGGGTCAGATGCAGAAAAAGGGCCTATCAAGGGAGCAGATAGACACCAGTATCGCCAAGGAAACGGCCGCGCTGGCGCAGGCCTTTAAACAGGCGTTTTCCCTGCGCCTGGCAGAGGCGCCCATGCTCAAGCCCATTTTACAGAACATTGACCGCGTGACCACGGAGATGCAGGAGAACATCATGCAGACCCGGCTCCAGCCCGTGAGTGTGGTCTTCAACAAGTTTCCGCGTGTGGTGCGCGACCTTGCCAAGGACCTGAAAAAAGAGATGCGCTTGCAGATCTCGGGCAACGACGTTGAACTGGACAAATCCATTATCGAGTCCCTTTCTGATCCGCTTACTCACCTGGTGCGCAATTCCGTTGACCATGGCATCGAGACGCCCGAAGACCGTGAAGAGTTCGGCAAACCACGCGAGGGGACCATTTTTCTGCGCGCCTATCACGAAAGCGGCAAGGTCTATATCGAGATCGAGGACGATGGCGCGGGCATCGACATCCAGGGCGTGCGCACCAAGGCCGTTGAAAAGGGACTGGTTGCACGCGAGGACGCGGGGTCGCTTACGGACAAGGAAGTCCTTGCCCTCATCTTTTTACCCGGGTTTTCCACCGCGGCCGTGGTGAGCGAAGTGTCGGGCAGGGGCGTGGGCATGGACGTGGTGAAAACCAACATCGAGCGTCTGGGCGGTGCCATCGACATTGCCACTGTGTTCGGCAAGGGCACCCGGATGACCATGCAGCTGCCACTGACGCTGGCCATTATCCCCTCGCTCATCGTTTCGGTCGAGGAACGGCGGTTCGCCATACCGCAGATCAGCCTCGAGGAGCTGGTGCGTATTCGCGCCATGGATGTTGATAAAAAAATAGAATCAGTGCATGGGTCAGCGGTGCTCCGGCTGCGGGGCAAGCTGCTGCCCCTGGTACGGCTCGCCGATGTCCTGGGCATGCCGCGCACCTTTGCCGATCCCGGTACAGGAGAACGGGTTATCGACCGCAGGGACAGGCTGGCCGACCGTCGCGAGGAGGCGCTGCCCGAACCTGGCGCGGGAAAGTCGCGTATGCAGCGCGAACGGCGCGAGAGCCGCAGAAATTCCGTCAAGATCATGGTGCTCAAAGCGGGACGGGACCGCTTCGGCCTGGTTGTGGACAATGTGCACGACAATGAGGAAATTATTGTCAAACCCCTGTCCGGCTATTTAAAAAAATGCTCCTGCTACGCGGGAAGCGCCATCATGGGCGACGGCCGTGTGGCCATGATCCTCGACGCCATCGGCATCTCCACCACCGCGGGACTGCGTTTTTCCGGTCTCGACAAGGAGGCTGACGGCGAACGCGAACACGCCAGACGCGTGCAGCTGGCCGAACAGCAGGAAATGCTCACCTTTCGCAACGGCAGTTCCGAGCTCTTTGCCATCGACCTTTCCATGGTGGCGCGTCTCGAGAAAATTCCGGCGCGGGCCATTGAGCGTGTAGGAGACAAGGAATACCTCAAGTACGAGGACCGTTCCCTGCGCCTCCTCCGGCTGCACCACTATCTTCCCGTGCAGCCGCCAACCGAGTCGCCGGATGACCTTTTTGTTATTGTGCCCAAACTGGTGCGGCATACCATGGGCATCATCGCCACCCACGTCGAGGACGTGGTTGAGGCGCGGATCGCCATTGACCGGGCCAATGTGTCGGGCGCGGGCGTGCTGGGATCAGCCATTGTGAACAACAAGATGATCATTATCATAGACGTTTACAGCATTTTCGAGCGCGCCGAGCCCGCCATATATCACGAGAGCGCTGGCGCGGGCATGTTCGCGGGAAAGCGGATACTTCTGGCCGAGGACACGGCTTTTTTCCGCACGGTGGTCGAAAATTACCTGCGCTCGTTCGGGTGCGTACTCGAGTGCGCCAAGGACGGGGACGAGGCGTGGCGGATGCTTTGCACAGCGGGTGCGCGCTACGATCTTCTCCTTTCGGACATCGAGATGCCTATCATGAACGGTCTGGAACTGGTGCGCAAGGTGCGAGAGGCCGAGCGGTTCCGGTCCATGCCCGTGGTCATACTCACCTCGCTTAGGTCTGACGAATTTCGTGAGAAAAGCCGCGAAGCCGGGGCCGACGCGTATGAGGTAAAGCTGGACAAGGACCAGCTCCAGCAGACGCTGCAGCGGATATTTACGGGTCAGCGCTGACCCTTTTTGTACGGAGCAGGCAGACAATGGAAACACAGTTCGCCACATTTTATCTTGGCAAGGACCTTTTTGGCGTCAACATCCTTCTGGTGCGCGAGATCAACCGGAATTTTTCAGTCACGCCCGTTGAGCACGCGCCGGCTTATGTGGCCGGTCTCATGAACCTGCGGGGGCAGATTGTGACCGCCTTGGACCTCTGCGTCATGTTGGGTATGCACAAACAGGCGGCCGCGCGCGCGGCGCGGGTCATCATCCTGAAAACAGCACAGGAACTGGCGCAAAAACACGCTGATCCCGCGCTGGTGAAGGCCGCGCCCGCTGACTTTACAGGCCTCATTGTCGGCGAGATGGGCGACATGGTTGTCGCGGACTCCGGGGCCATTGAGCGGCCGCCGGCCAACATCGGCGGTATACAGGAAAAATACCTGATTGGCGTGGTAAAGCTTGAAGACCGGCTGGTCGGCATTCTCGATATAGGGACCATACTCACTTCAGCATAAGGAGCAGCAAGGTATGTGGTGGAAGAACATTTCAATCGGCATGCGCATCTTCACGGTGTTCGGGATCATTTTCGCGGGCATTGCCTGGAATATGTATTACGCGAGCAATGCGCGCGCGTCAACCCTCAACGCCTGCGATCATGCGATGAAAAGCATGGCCTCGGAGACGGAACGGGCCGCGCTCCAGACGGAACTCGACATGATTCTCACATCGAGCAATGCCAGCAGCAGGGCCATTATGATCACCGGCCTGGTCCTTATCGTGCTTACGGTTTTTCTGGCCCTTTTGCTCAGGAACAGTATTACCCGGCCATTGTACGCGGTAAAAAATTCCATTGAGACCCTGGGCAAGGGCGACCTTACCGCTTCGGTTGCCGTGGACCAGCGCGATGAAATCGGGGTAATTGCGGCCGCCACGCAGGCCACCATAGTCAACCTGCGTACTATTATCAAGGAGGTGTCGGTAAACACCCTTACCCTGTCCGCGTCGTCAGAAGAACTTTCCGGCGTATCGGTCACTATTGCGGCAAACGCCGAGGAAATGACCGCCCAGTCAGCCACAGTGGCCGTATCAGCCGAACAGTCGTCATCGAATATCAATAATATCTCTGTCGCGGCTGAGGAGATGTCCTCGTCCATCACCAACGTGGCCACATCGGTCGAGGAGATGAGCGCGTCGCTTTCGGAAGTGTCAAAGAACTGCCAGAAGGAGTCGCAGATAGCGGCGAACGCCAATTCCCAGGCGCGCACCACCCAGGAGCTCATGGAACGGCTGGGCGCGGCCGCGCGCGAAATCGGCAAGGTCATCGATGTAATCAACGACATTGCCGAGCAGACCAACCTTTTGGCCCTCAACGCCACCATTGAAGCGGCCAGCGCGGGTGAAGCGGGCAGGGGCTTTGCCGTGGTTGCCAATGAAGTCAAGGAGCTTGCGCGCCAGACTTCGCAGGCGACCGATGAAATCGGCCTTCAGATCGAGACCATGCAGGGCAGCACCACCGAGGCGGTCAAGGCAATCCAGGCCATCACGCTCATCATCGAGGAGATAAACGCCATTTCCCAGACCATTGTGAGCGCGGTCGAGGAACAGACCGCGACCGTGAACGAGGTGGCGCGCAGCATGGCCGGCGCCAGCGTCGCCGCGACTGAAATCGCGCGCAACGTGAGCGAGAGCGCCACGGGCCTTTCCGGCGTCTCCTCCAACATCGACGGTGTCAATAAGGCGGCGCAGGAGACCGCCAAGGGCATGGTCCGCATCAAAAAAAGCGCCGAGGGCCTCGCACAACTCTCCGCTGACCTCGAGTCGCTGGTAAAGTGTTTTAAAGTGTAAATAATCAACCCGGCGTTCCCCATGCCAATCAAGACCCTTGTTGTCGACGATTCGGTATTGTTCCGCAAGGCGCTCTCCGAAGCGCTGGGGGGCTTTACCGTAATAGAGCTTCTTGGCGCCGCGGCCAACGGCAGCATTGCGCTCAAAAGAATGGCACAGTCGCCCGCGGACCTTGTCTTCCTCGACGTACATATGGATGGCATGGACGGTTTGCAGACACTCGAACACCTGCGCGCCGGATTTCCAGACACTGTTGTTGTCATGGTAAGCGACAGCAGCACGCGTACCGAGGAAACCACCATCCGCGCCCTTGAAATGGGTGCCATGGATTTTGTGCAAAAGCCGGAGGGGAGCGATTTTCAGGCCAGCATCGATGAATTGAAGCAGCGGCTACGCGGCATTCTTTCCCATGTTGAGGTACGATTGCTGTCCCGGGGCCCTGGCAGCGGCATCCGGCCCGCGTCCCCTGTTGTTGCCGCGCGCCCCCAGGTCAAAACCGCTGTTGGCGGATTCGCCATTGTCGCGGTGGGCGTGTCCACGGGCGGACCCGAGGCCCTGGCGCGGTTTATTCCTTCGCTGCCCGCTGATTTCTGGCTGCCAATTGTTATGGTGCAGCATATGCCCGCCCAGTTTACGCGGTCGCTTGCCGAATCCCTTTCCCGAAAGGCGCGGCTGCCCGTGGCTGAAGCGCAGGAAGGCGACGCGGTGCTCCCGGGAAGAATACTCCTTGCGCCAGGCGGTACGCACCTGGTAGTGCGGCGCGAGCACGGGAAGCTGATCGCGGGACTTACCGCAGACCCGCCGGAAAACAGCTGTAGGCCAGCGGTGGACGTGCTTTTCAGGTCCGTGGCTGCCGCGTGCGGGGACAGCGGCGTGCTTGCTGTTGTGCTCACAGGCATGGGCAGCGATGGTCTGGCCGGCGTGCAGGCGCTCAAGAAAAAAAAATGTTACTGTATCACCCAATCCGAGCGTTCGTGCGTGGTATACGGCATGCCGCGCGCAATCGCCGAGGCCGGACTGTCGGACGAGAGCGTGGACATCGACGTCATGGCCGTGCGGGTCTCGGAACTCGCGTATTTTTCACAGGCGCACCTCTATCCCTGAAAGAACAGAAGACCATGGCCATTTCCCCTGAAGAATTCAGGCTGTTCCGCGACTATATAGAACGGGAGTGCGGCATCCGCGTGGGCGATGCCAAGGAATATCTTGTCGAGTCGCGTCTTTCCAGCCTCATGACGCAGAATGGGTGCGCCACTTTCGGCGATTTTTACGCGCTCGCGTCCGGCAACCGGGCGCCGGGACTGCGCGACCGAATTGTTGACGCCATGACCACTAATGAGACCCTCTGGTTCAGGGACAATCATCCCTTTTCAATGCTGAGCGAGGTTTTTCTACGGCAGATGGCGGATGAGATTATCGCGGGAAAGCGGACGCGCATCCGCATCTGGAGCGCGGCCTGCTCAACCGGTCAGGAACCGTATTCCATTGCCATGACCATCGAGGAATTTGCCCGCAAGCGGTCTGTTCTGCCGCTTGAGTATGTGGACATAGTGGCGACTGATATTTCGCCTTCGGTCCTTTTTTCCGCCATGGCAGGACGCTATACCGGCGCGGTAATGACCCGCGGCATGCCTGATGATTTCAGGGCGCGGTATTTTGACAAGGCCGGCGAGGTATGGGCCATCAAGGAGCGGATCCGCAAGATGGTGCGGTTTAAAAAATTCAACCTGCAAGAGGATTTTGGCCCTTTGGGGCGCTTTGACGCCATTTTTTGCAGGAACGTGGCCATTTATTTCAGCGACGAATTTAAGCGTGCGCTTTTCAAACGGTTCGCGGCCCTGCTACGGCCAGCGGGCTATCTGGTATTGGGCGCGTCAGAATCGATATCAGGGTATGCGCCAAACGATTTCCGCATGCACACCCACGAAAAAGGCATTTATTACCGGGTTCACTAATTTTATGAGGAGGCTTTTTCATGAAGATCCTTTCAGCTGACGATTCGGGCATGATCAGACGTGTTATCAAGAGTACGGTGGAATCCATGGGCCACGAGCTTCTGGAGGCGCGGGACGGCCAGGAGGCGCTTGAGGTGCTTGAAGCGCGGGGCAGGGACATTGGGCTTATTCTGCTCGACTGGAACATGCCGCGGCTCGACGGTCTTTCGCTCTTGAAAAAAATACAGGTCGATTCCCGCTTAAACACAATCCCGGTCATTATGGTCACCACAGAGGTGGAGCGCAACAAGGTGGTGGAGGCGATAAAAGCCGGGGCCAAAAACTATGTCATGAAACCCTTTTCACAAGCCGACCTTGTCTCGAAGATCAACGAGACCCTGGGCATGGGATGAGCATGGGATCCATTGGAGAAAAGATAGCCCTCCGCCTCCGCGCGTTCAACGAACTTCCCGTGCGCGGCAAGCATTTTCTCGAGACGCACCGGCTCATTGCGGAACCGGACATCGACGCCGCGGGCATTGCCCGCATTATTGAGAAAGATCCCTGGCTGTCAGCGAAAATCCTCGCGGCGGTCAATTCGGTCTATTACAGCGGCCGGTACGGCGAGATCAGCGGACTCAAGCAGGCCGTGGCGCGCCTGGGTCTGGACGAGGTGAAACGGATCAGCCTCGCCTTTTCGGTCATGAATATATTTCCCGATGAGTCCGGCGTTATCAATAGCCGCGATTTCTGGCTCCATTCCATTGGCGCGGCCATGATGACGCGCAGCATCGCGGAATGCGCCATTGCCGTGAAGGTCGACGCGGACGCGGCCTATGTGGCCGGGCTCTTCCACGACGCGGGCATGCTTTTCCTTGCGCAGTGCTGTCCCGAGGCCTACCGGGCCGTGCGCGAGACCGCCGCGGGTTATTCGGAAAGCCTCCTCGTTGCGGAGAAAAAGCTCATGGACATTGACCACGCGGAAGCGGGCGGCATGGTCTTGGAACAGTGGAAGCTGCCCGAGGTAGTGGTAAGCGCTGTGCGAAACCACCACGAGCCTGATTGCGCCGCGGTCCCTGTCCGGCCCCTGGCACAAGTGGTGCACCTGGCTGATTTTTCGTGTTCGCTCCTTGGCGCCGGAGAACCGGGCGATACCCTGCCGCAGGGGTTCAGCCACGGCGCGTTCCACGATCTGGGGGTCGATCCCGAGAGTATTCAACAGATCATTGCGCGAACCGAGGAAGAGATCGAACGTACAAAGATACTTTTTCATGTCGTCTGATTAAGATATACGGAAGGCAGACCCTTATGCATATAGCCCTGGTCAATCTCAGCAAGGCGTATGAGGGGATGGTACGGAACGCGGTAAAAGAGCAACACATGGTCACTGTCATAAACGCGACCAGACTCACGCAACAAGCGCTTGAGCCAACGCCAATACAGCGGCCAATAGCGCCTTTGACGCGCGCCGATGGTCCCATTCCCGAGGAGCGGATACGCGCGGTACGCGCCTACTTGCAGGCGCTGCTTAGCAATCCTGACTCGGAGACGGTGCTGGTCAAGCAGGGACAGCGGCCCGCGCCTGCCCGGTTGCCGGATTTGGTGCTGTACTATCCTGCTGACGCGGGTGTTACGGCGCTCGGGGAAGTGGCCGCCCTGCGCAGGGCGCTGGGATTCCGCGACATTCCCATTGCGGTGTGTGCCGAGAGCGCAAAGCAGGCCTTTGCCGCAACCCTGATGAGCGTGGGCGCCAACGCGGTTGTCACCCTGCCATGCGCGCCGCAGCCCCTGTGTGAATCGTTTGAAGGAGTCATGCGTACCGCGGGCGGGGCAATGCCGGTCATTACCAAGCTGATAAACCCATTCATCAACGCGGTCACAGACCTCATGGGCACCATGGCGGGCATGACAGTACAACGCAAGGAGCTTTTCCTGAAGAAAAACTACCGGCTTTTCGGCGATGTTTCCGGGGTCATGCGCCTTTCTGGCGCCATTGAGGGATCGGTCGCGGTTTCGTTTACCGAGGAGCTTGCCCGGCTGATTGTGGGAAGAATCATGCGGCTTGACGCGTCCGCCATTTCCTCAGAGGACCTTCAGGACGGCGTGGGCGAAATTGTGAACATTGTTTCAGGAAACGCCAAGGCGCTACTTGCGGGCACTGAATATGAATGCACCATCGCCCTGCCGGGCGTTGTCTCCGGCATGTGGGTCGAACTGGGCCATCCTGGCAACGCGCCCTGCGTGGCAGTGGTTTTTGAGGCTGATAACAGGGAATTCGCCTTGCAGGTGAGCGTGGTAAAGGCTGGTTAGCCCTATATCCTCTGAGCGGCCACATGGGTTTGAGCGGGTGCCTCCCGTATCCATTTCCGGCCAATTTCGTCATACGCGCTTACTGCCTTGGCAATGCGGTCAATGCGGCAGAACTCATTGGTTGTGTGGGCCTGGTCTGGTTCACCCGGACCCCAGATAATTGTCGGTGGATTTCCCAGCGCGGGCTTGAGCGCAGCGGCATCCGTAAAATAGACGGCAGCACGAGGAGAAATTTTTTCCTTAAGCATTCCCCCGGCCGTTGCATACACTTCCTGTATCCAGGGATCGTTCGGATCAGACGCAAAGCCCTGGACATCGGTAATAACTTTCACCGTCACCTCTGGTCCCAGGCATTGTTTCAACGCAAGCAGCAGTTTAATCCGGTCTATGGTGGTCACGGTTCTTATATCAACAGTGAATTCGGCTGTGTCTGGAACTGAATTGGTATTTTCACCACCCCGTATGGTGCCAACGTTGAGGGTGCAGTTGCCAAGCACAGGATGGGTGTGTTTGAACCTGAAACGCCGCAGCCGTTCTATGGCCTGTGTTGCCTTGTAAATTGCGTTCACCCCTTTTTCAGGCATTGAACCGTGAGCGGTAACACCCGCGGTTGTGCAGCGTAGCCAGAGCGAACCCTTGTGTCCAATGAGCGGATAGTTTGCGGTTGGTTCGCAGACAATGCAGGCGCCGGCCTTGGGCAGTAAGCCCTTGTGTCCGGCAAGGTAGAACGACCCATGGCACGATTTTTCCTCGTCCGCTGTAAGGACCAGCAACAGGCCCGAGCGCCTGTTTTTTTCCCGCGCCAGCGCGCATGAGGCAACCACCATTGCCGCACAACCGCTTTTCATGTCAGAGCTGCCGCGGCCCAGGATTTTTCCCCGGGACATTTTACCGGTAAAAGGGGCGTTTTTCCACGGCGTCGCACCCAGGGAAACAGTGTCGAGATGGCCCGAGAAACACAGCGGCAAGCGTGCGCCATTGCCTTTGAGCAGGGCCACTACATTGGTGCGGCCTTTTATTTCTTCGTGGTATTTTACGTCAAAGCCCGCTTTTTTGAGCATAGCGCCCAGGAAGCGCGCACACACCCATTCATTCCCCGGCGGATTGACCGTGTTGATGCGGACCAGCTGTTGCGTGAGGAGAACAGCTTTCCTCTGCAGGGGGGTTAAAGTCATTTAATGAAAATATTATTTCTGCCTTTACCCTGGCCATTTTATTATTTTTATAGTCCATGGAAACGCGTCTTGGACAGTTTTTTTTCAGAATGCGCAGCTACACCCCCATACCGCTTCTATTGTTCGTCATCTATTTCGCGCAACCCACGGATCAAAGCCTTGCCATTGGTTTTTTCCTCATGGTTGCGGGCGAACTCATCAGGATCTGGGGAGTGGGCTATGCGGGCTACCTGACCCGCACCCGGAACGTTGGCGCCGATGCATTGGTTACCGCGGGGCCTTTTGCGCGCGTTCGCAATCCCCTCTATGTGGGTAATTTTATCTTGTCCCTGGGCGTGTGTGTGGCCTTCAACACCTATATGCCGGCCATGGTCTTTGTGTACTGTTTCTTTTTCTTTTTTCAATATTATTTTATCGTGAAGCTCGAAGAAACAGCGCTTGAGACAAAGTTCGGTGAAGCCTATGTGCGGTACAAAGCGCGCGTGCCGCGTTTTGTACCCGGATTTTCAACGTACGATGTCGCGTCCGCGCATACATTTAATCCGGGCATGGCCCTGAAGAGCGAGAAAAAGACACTCATCAGCTTTTCAGCCGTTGTTGCTGCCGCGTGCGTCATGTTCTACTTGGGATACGGACAATAACCATGGACCGCGCACTATTCATACGTTTTAGTTCCATTGGCGACATTGTGCTTACCACGCCTGTTCTCCGCTGCTTTGCCCGTCGATACCCATCGGTTAAAATTGATTTTCTCACCAAGGAGGCGTATGCGCCCCTCCTGCAATACAACCCGTATGTGGCCGAGGTCATTCCCCTGAAAACAGGACTTCTCGACGAGCTACTTGCATTCAGGCAGGTGATGGCCCGGACATACCGGCTAGTCGTGGACTTGCACAAAAACATGCGCAGTATGGCCCTTACCGCGGGTCTTACCGGGCCGCGTGTTGTCTGGTACGACAAACTCACCATGGAACGGAACCTCCTTGCCCTGCTGCAGACCCGGATGACCAAAGCGTGGGCGCCCGTGCCCTTGCGGTATCTTGGCGCGGTCACGCGGTTCGGCGTCGAAGACGACGGCGAAGGGCTCGAGTTTCATTCCCACGAATCGCACGCCCGCGCTGCCGAGGACCTGCTGGCGCCGGTTGCAGGCAGCGGGAACAAGCTTATTGCCCTTGCGCCAGGCTCCCGCTGGTACACCAAACAGTGGCCCCTCAAGAAATTCGCGGAGGTTGTCAACCTGCTTCCCGAATTCGAGTTTGTGATACTGGGCGATGAACGTGACGGTGCGGTGGCTGAAAAAATCCAGTTTTTCGCAAAGCGCCGCATTCTCAACCTTGCGGGCAAAACCGATATCATGGCCGCAGGGGAAGTGCTGCGGCGTTGTTGCGGCCTGGTGGCGAACGATTCGGGTCTCATGCACCTTGGCTGCGCGGTAAAAACGCCCACAGTTGCCCTGTTCGGGTCAACGGTTGAGGAATTCGGCTTTTTCCCCTTCAGGGCAAAGGCGCGGGTGCTGCAGAAACCGGTCAAATGCAGGCCGTGCGGCACTATTGGAAAAAACACCTGCAAGATCCAGACGCTCGAATGCCTCGAATCCATTAGCGCCCTTGAGGTTGTTGCGGCGCTCAACGGCCTGCTGAACAGTTAGTCCCGCCAATTTCCTATATTTTCCCTCATGGCAATAGCATTGAGCATTGTTGTACCCTGTTATAACCAACGCAGAACCATAGAGGGGCTTCTTGCCTCACTTGAGCAGCAGACAGCGGACAAGGGGCTGTTTGAGGTCATTGTTTGCGACAGCGGGTCAAATGACGGGTCAGTCCAGTTTGTACGGGAATACAGAGGCGGCTTGGCCATTCAGGCGGCTATTGGCTCAGGCAGGCTGAGCAGGGCCGCAACCAGGAACATGGGCCTCGCACTCTTGCGCGGGAGCACGGTGCTTTTCCTTGATGGTGATATGAAGGCCAGTCCCGGCCTTGTCGAACGCCATCTGAAGGCCCAGGAGGCGCTGCCCGCGGTGTACATGGGCATAGTCTATCCCTGCGCCGAGCTTCAGGACAATGTCTTTCACTGGTACCGCACTGGACGCGGGGCAAACAAGATGCGCGAGGGCGTTCCCCTGCCTCCAAAGTATTTCAGGACCAACAATGCCTCAGTACCCATGGCAATGCTCCGCAAGGCAGGCCGTTTCAACGAAGCATATACTGAATGGGGCGGCGAGGACATTGAGATGGGGTATGCGCTGCAGCGCTGCAACGCCTCATTCTACCTTGTTTCTGAAGCCATGGCGTTTCACGACCACGATGAAACCATTGATGAATATGTCCGGAAGATGGGCAGGTATGCGCAAACCGGGCTGAAGCTTCTTGTAGAAAATTGCCCTGAGTTTGCTGCACAGGGATATATGGCGCTTTTTCGCGAGAATCCGGTGTGGTTGCGGCTCCTGTTCGAGCCCTTTATCTACTGGATCTTTTACGCGTTGCGGAAACTTCCTCTGCCGCGCAGTGTCGCTTTCCGGATATACGATTACATAACTTATTATCATATATACCATGGAATGAGAGGCTAAACCATGCTTGGCGACAGGATCATGGGCGCGCTGCACGCTTTTTTCAGGACCGAGCGCGTCTGGAATTCACCGCTTGCTGTCAATGTCGAACCAACGACCGGCTGCGGGCTGTCGTGCGCCATGTGTTTTTGCAAAAAAGACCAGGCCGCTTCCCGGTTCATGGAAGAGAGGGTCTTTCAGCTTATTATAAAAAAACTGAAGCCCGACGTTGTTGAGTTTTCCGGCGCAGGAGAGCCTTTTCAGCACCCGGACCTTGCGGAATTTATAAAATACGCGGACAATTTCTCAGTTGACTCAATTGTCCAGACAAATCTCAATTGCGGCGCAGGGCCCCTTGCCGCCGCGCTCGACGCGGGGCTCGCGGGCCTCAAGGTGTCCGTGGATTCCGCTGATCCCGGCCGCTATGCGCTTATCAGGCGCAAGGGCAGTCTCGATCAGGTGGCTGCAAACCTTGACTTTATCCGCAGCAGGCCAGGGCCCAAACCCCGCCTGTCCCTGGAGAGCGTCCTTATTAACCAGAACATGGGCGATTGCGGCGGCATTGTTGATTTTGCCCATAGGCATGGCGTGGCGTCGGTCAATTTTCATGCTATTCAGACCGTTGGCATGAATGAGGAAACGCGCAAAGAGCTTATAGACGATTTTAATTTTCCCGGGCTGCGGCTCTCGCTTGCCGCGGCCCTGGCGCGGGCCCAGGACCTGGGCGTGCAGACAAACATCCAGAAGCTGCTCGACGATTTCAATACCATTGTCGATATTTACAACAGGAACGAGAACATTTCGCGCAGCGCTTCCTGCACCCTGCCGTGGATGCATCTGTTTGTGGCTGTTGACGGCAATGTGTCGCCCTGTTTTTCGCTCCATTGCCACACCGGGGTTGCATCGGGAAATATCCTCGAAAACAGCAGGGACCAAATACTCAACGGACCAGCCATTGCCTGCATCAGAAGGGGATTCAGGAACAAACGGGTGGCGAAGGTGTGCAAGGAGTGCAATCCGCCCCAGCTCTCAAGCATTTTTTTCAGAAAAGACTGAACCCAGCCCTGCAGAGAAGTTGTTCCGCTAGGTTCAGCCGCTGCTTAAACAGTTTCTCGACCCTGTCAGGGTCCTGTCCAAGCGTCCACAATCTCAGACACACTTCAGGCGCAAGATAATAAAAGACCGCGGCCTGCACCCGCGCCTCCTGGGTCAACGATTTTTTTGCGCCTTTCACCGTGGGTTTGCGTTTGCCGGTATAATGAAAGATCCAGTTTTTGTAGCGCGAAGCGTATTTTTTTTCCCAGAGGCCCGCCGCGGTCTGCCACAGTTTCAGGGGACCGTGCCGCTGTATCAGGCGGCTGAACGCGGGGAAATGGCCCGCCAGAGAATAGGTCGCTTTGCCGGCCAGGGCGTCGACGTGCGCTCCCCTGCCCTCGAAAATGGCAGACAGGCCCGTATGCGGTCCGCCTGGGTCGTGTTCAACGAACTCCGTGGTCCTGCACCAGTCTGTGCACGGATAGGCAGCCATAAACCCAATGGCCATTTTACCCGCGAGGTAGAGCATCCTGTCTCTGCGGCCTGTTGCGCCCTCTTGTTCGCACATGCGTGCTTCGGCTAGAAGGCCTTCGAGGCCGTTGTGCGAGCAGTCAAGGTTCCAGGTCTCGCCACGCGGGTCTATCCACGCCAGGCCCAGGAGCCAGTCGTGAAAAATCTCAAAATAGGCGGTGAGAAGGCCGCGTTCTTTTTTGCACGCAAAGGCGGTTTTTCTGCCCGCTGCTGCAATGGACGGTTCGGCGCATTCACATGCTGCGGCCATGCCCGAGAGCGTTAATCCGTTGTACCAGTCTGAATCATAGGTCACTTCACCGTTTTCATGGAACAGCGAGGCCTCTTTTGCCCACGGTTTTCCGGTTACCGGTTCTTTTAGAATCATAAGGCTTTTTTTAAAGGCGGCCACAACGGGCGGCGCAAGCAGGGGCAGCATTTTTTTCTTTAATTTTTCCGGCATGCACGTTATCAATGGCGCCCACGTGCGCAGTGACAGCAGACGGTCCATGGGCGTGGCAGGGTCCCAGCTCACATCACCCGCATAGACGAGTTCCTCAGGGATCTCCGCAAGGATCCCTTTTACGGGCCGCGTGGGTTGCGCGCTTGTGCGCGACCATCCTAATTGGACCGTATACTCAGCGGTATTGCCAAGGACAATGTCGTAGGGGCCAATCAGGGTCTTTATCAGCCGCTTTGCATTGGGAAGGGTCTGGAGCCCGCCTGTTGCGCCAAGCAGCGCGGAAAGCGGCGGTAGTGGCGCAACCAGGGCTTCCTTGAAATGCTGGCGCAGGTGCAGAACGTCCCCTTCAACGCGATACGATTCCTCGCACCGCAGAGGAGGGGCGCTTATGATTTTTTTCCAGAGCGAGCGCTGCGCAGGGCTGTGCGGGGCGTCCGAGAGTGCGAGGAGGGGTATAACCAGTATGCGCGGATTAGCGGCCGTGCAATGGAGGGTCCAGTGTTCGTGCGAAAGCACATCGAGCGAGGTCAGGGGCGCGGAAGAGACCAGGAGCGTGGGCATGACCCTGGTGTCGCACAGGAGAAACCTGCTTCCATTGAGCCGTACGCCCATGCCTATGCGGCGGGTAAATCCCTTGTCGAGTGAAATAATATGGGTGGCCGCATTTCTCAAAGCCCAGCGCAGGCGCATGATGTTTCCCTGTGGGTGCAAGAGCGGGCCTGGCAGTGTCGCGCGCAGTTCGAGAGAAAGACCGCCGCCCTTCCACGCGTACGACACGGTTTTTCCGGTCCATGACTGGTTTTTTGTTTCAAAGGAATAGGCGCTGGGAAATTCAGGTGAGAAGAGCGGGTCCTGGCGTGCGCCTGCCTTGCAGAATTCGTGGCCGCGCCAGAGGGTTGTTGCGCACTGAAAGGTGTCCATACCCACCCAAGCGCGGTACAACCCGGATCTGCCAACCGCGCAGGCGCTGTTCAGACCGCGATGCATGGTCTTTTTCACGGTGATTAAGATACATTTTCACACATTGCCGGAAAAATACTATATTGATACATCTTTGTATGCTGTTCAATCGTCCAAAATTCGACAAAAACCGGCCCATCCTCGTCTTTGCCCTGAATTTCTATCCCCAGCGCGGCGGCATCCAGACTTATTCATACGAATTATGCGCGCATCTTCATAGAATGGGGTATTCGGTGCTGGTGCTTGCACGGTCGTACGAAGGTGACGAGGCGTTTGACGCGAACCAGCCGTTCAAGATACGGCGCATGCGGGGCTGCGGCATCCGGTTTTTGCGCATTGTTCCCATGGTGTTTTATTTCCTTTACGCAATAATCAGACATAGGGTCCAGCTTGTTCATTGCGTCAATTGGATTCCCTGCGGATACATCGCCCGCCGCTTTGCGGCCTACCTGCGCTATGCCTATGTGGTGTCGTGCCATGGCAGCGAGATCACCAGGAATCGGACAGGCCTCAAGGGACATCTGCTCAGGTCCACGCTCCAGAAGGCATCGTGGATAATCGCGGGTAGCGGCTTTACCCGCACGGTCATTAACGGCCTGGGCATTCTCTGTACGCCGGTGTCGGTCATCAATTACGGGGTGAACAGCGATTTTTTCAGGCCCGGTCTTGATGCGGAATTCCTGAAAGTAAAATACGGCACCAGGGGAAAGCTTATGCTGCTCACGGTTGCCGAGCTTAGGCCCCGCAAGGGCGTCGACAAGGTGCTTCAGGCAATGGCCCTTCTCGAAGATCGGAAACGGGACATTATCTATGTGGTTGCGGGTGAGGGGCCTGACCAACAGCGCCTCGAAGGCCTGGCGGCTGGACTGGGACTTGCGGACCAGGTTTTTTTCACTGGTTTTTTATCCGACAAAGACCTGAAGTACCATTATGCCGCATGCGACCTGTTCATTATGCCCAACCGCGATGAAAAAGACGATGTGGAAGGTTTTGGCATTGCTTTTATCGAGGCTGGCGCAAGCGGAAAACCCGTTGTCGCGGGCAATAGCGGCGGCGCCGCTGACGCGGTTGCCCATGGAAAAACAGGGTTTCTGGTCAATCCCTGCAGCGAAAAAGAGATAGCTGAAAAGGTCCTCTATTTCCTCAACAATCCTGACATTGGCCGCTCAATGGGCAAGAGCGGAAGAAAACGGGCGGAATCGCTTTTTTCCTGGAACATCCAGATCAGGAAAACCGAGATGGTCTACGAAAAATTGTTTCCCGGCAGGTCTTCGGCAAAACCGATTTTATATCATTAATTCTTTAAAACTAATCAATAGTGTCCGGGTAAAATAACAAGAAAGGCATAGTATGGGCTTTATGGGGGCGGCGGGACAGAGCCCGCCGGTTAATCAATCATGGGTGTTCTTCCATGAAACGCGCACAGCCGCCGGTTGTAAGGGCGCCATTCTTGCGTGGAAGGCCTGCATTGCATGAATGACGCCCCTCCATGTGGCTGTGCGCCTGAAAAACAGGGAAAACCAGAATAACCGACGGGCTCTGTCCCGTCGGACAAAGAATGCATGTTGTTGAATTTAACCGGACACGACTGAAAACTAATATTGTTTTGATATATCAATTTGATATTTTTAGTGTTCTCTATTTTTCCAGAGCTTTGAGATTCAAAGGGTTACAAAGAATGTTTCTTATGGAACCGGGTTTGCACTAAGGAATTGAATATGAAATTTTTTGTATATTTTCATCTTATTATACGTTTTTCCAAGGAGACCTAATGCTTCAGGCCATTGCGAGATTTTTTGTTGAAGGCGGCGGTTTCATGTGGATCATTTTATCGGTCCTGGCCGCCGCGGTCGCCGTATCCGTTGAACGGGTCCTTTTCTTTTATTCAACCTGTAAAAACAACGCGCGCCAAACCACGGCTGATTTCATCAGGGCGCTCAATGCAGGCGATGCTGCTGCGGCTGAAAAGGTCTGTGCGGGCGCAGCGCCTCTCAACCGCATTCTGGCCGAATCCGCAAAACTTTACACCATGGGACTTTCATACAAAGACATTAAACAAGGGCTTGAAGAGGTTGCCATTGGCGAGCTTCAGCGTTTCTCGGACCGGGTCTCCTATATATCACTTTTTGCGAACATCTCGACCCTGCTCGGGCTTATGGGCACCATCTTCGGTCTTATTATGGCGTTCAGTTCCCTTTCCGGCGCTGAAGCTGCCCAGAAGGCTGAGATTTTAGCGCGGGGCATTTCCGTGGCAATGAACACCACGGCCTTTGGCCTTATCGTGGCCGTGCCTTGTATGATCGCTTTTACCGTGTTCCAAAACCGGCAGGCAGCGCTCATGGCAGCGCTCGACGAATCCATTGTAAAGGTCCTGCATTTCATGGAGAAGAAGCGGCCGTGAGTTTTATCGACGACGTACGCGAGAAACAGGCGCGGGCAAAGGCCGACGAACCCGAGGTCAACCTCACGCCAGTCATGAACATGTTTCTCATCCTTATTCCCTTTCTGGTGAGCATGGCGGTCTTTGCCCACGTGGCGGTCATTGAGGTCAATCTGCCGTCCGACGCAGGCATGAGCAAAGGCCAGTCGCGGAAAGAGCTCAAACTCACGGTCGCGGTGTCGCAGACAGGCTTTTCCCTTGCGCTTGGCGACACGCTCCTCGACACCATTCCCCTGCTCGACAAGAGTGCGCTCAATTATACAGTACTCCAGCAGACGCTCGCGGAACAACGCGCCATCATTGAGAACAAGAACGACCTTACGGTCGCGGTGAGCGATGGCATCATCTTCGACAAGGTGGTTGCAACCATGGACGCGGGCCGTTTTGCCGGGTTTTCCAAAATCAGCCTTTCGAGCGCACCAGCGCAGCAGGGGGCGCCATGAGCACGCCCCTGACCTCCTTTTTTTCCGCGGGCCGCAAGCGTCCTTCGCGGGCCATTATGCCCCAGGTGACCTCGCTGGTCGATATGATGACCATTCTGCTGGTCTTTCTCCTCAAATCCTTTTCAGCCGAGGGAAATATCATGACCCCCTCGCAGGACCTGGTGCTTCCCTTGTCAAACGCCAAAGACCCGCCCCGCACTGCGCTCATGGTCGAGGTCACCTCCTCGGCTGTTATGGTCGAAGGAAAGGTAGTGGTCACCATGGATGATATTGTTGCGACCGATTCTCTTGTTGTTCCCCGGCTGTTTGACTGGCTTTCGGGCATGGCGGTCACGTTCAAAGACCCTGAGACCCGGCACGAAGCGGTCATCCAGTGCGACAAAAATTGCGATTTCAAATACCTGAAAAAAGTCATGGCCACCTGCGCGCGCGCCTCGTTTTCCAATTTCACCCTGCTGGTTATGCAAAAAGGATAGTGCTTCCTATGGAACGGTCCGACGATCTGTACCTCAAGAGCCTTGAAACGTATGTGCAGCCTGCGCCTGCTGGCGCGGAAGGACTGTTCCCTCTGCTCCTCTGTGGAACGCTTTTCATGTTTCTCTGCGTGGGATGGGGGTTGGGCAAGGTGACTCTGTCCATGAACACACCCGCGGAACTGGTACGCAAAATCAAGGTCTCGTTCAACCTTGAAGACCAGGTTGAACGGAAAAAGCCCAAAAAGGCCATTGACCTTACCAAAAAGCCGATTCTCAAGCAGAAGGAAAACGTGGTGGTCAAACAGATCGAACCAGCGCCGGTCCGCCAGGTCTATGGCGTGCGGCGCGTCTATTCCGTGGGCCTGGGCAGCGGAGGTCCAAGCTCCGACGCTATTGTCTCAAAGCTGGGCAACACGCTCGACAAAGACCCTGATACACTCACTGCCACCGAGCGCGACCTCAAGGGCCCCCTTGCCTCAATCACCACCATTACCGCAATGCCCCAGCTTCTCACCACAGTAAAACCGGTCTATACCGATGAGATGAAAAAGAATGGCGTGCAGGGCGTGGTCTCGGCAAAGCTTCTCATTGATATCGATGGGCTTGTCAAACAGGTCCAGATAATAAACGACCTCGGATTTGGTACGCGCGAATCCGCGCTCGAGGCGTTCAAAAAACTGGCATTCAAGCCCGCGCTGCAGGGAACGTCCGCGGTGGCAGTGTGGATTGTCATGAAATTCAGGTTTGTATTACAGGAGTGATTGTCGGGCATGGTTTTTAAACAGCAACGAATATGGGTCGCCGGGATGTTTGGTGCGTGCGCTTTGCTGGGCACGGCCGTTGCCGCACAGACCAATACCTCAGGATTCGAAATCGAAGCGCCCTCAGCCGCTGTTGCGCCAGAGACGCTTTTTGTCACGCCAGAAGCCGACACACTGAACAAATCGCAGCTCGATTCGCTTGGCCAGGAACTTTCACCCCTGACGCGGCTACCCGAGCTCAAGGAATTCATCAAAGCCGACTATCCGGCTTCTGAACTCAAGGCAGGTCGCGAAGGCACGGTTGTGCTCCAGCTTCTGGTTTCCGATTCCGGGCATGTGGATTCGGCCACCATTGTCCGGGGGCTCTCTCCTGATTTTGATTCAGCTGCCCTGAGCGTGGTACGGCGTTTTTCGTTTACTCCAGCCCTTGCCGGAAGCCTGGCCGTTCCCGTATATGTCGAGTATGAATACCGGTTTTCCATCCAGGAAGAGGTCTCCAAAATAGAACAGTATGTTAACCTGCAAGGCGTGCTCAAGGAAGCAGGCACGCGCACCCCAATAAAAGAGGGCATGGTCGCAATCACTTTCCGCGATACCACGGCTGATACCACACTTGCGGTCCCTTTCAGCGCCTATCTATCAAAAATAGGCACCTTTCCGGGCCAGCATGTCGAGGAAGGCAGGCTAGTGACTTTTACCGATTCCCTGGGACGGTTCTCATTTTCATCCCTGCCAGTGGGACGCATCAGGATCACATTCCCCATCGCGGGTTACGAGCCCGACAGCGCCATTGAGACCATTGAATTGGCAAAGCAGCTTGCGGTCGAATACCGGCTGCGGCGGCTGACCTACAGCGAATACGAGATTGTGGTCTATGGAAAAATGGAAAAAGAGGAGGTAGGCAAAAGCACGCTTACGCTCACGGAAGTAAAGCGCATCCCCGGATTCGGCGGTGACGCGGTCAAAGTCATCCAGGCGCTGCCCGGCGTGTCGCGCTCCTCATTTGGCATGGGCGGCATTGTGGTGCGCGGCAGCGGCAGCGGCGATTCGCGCTATTTTCTCGACGGCGTTGAACTGCCCATGCTCTTTCACTTTGGCGGCCTCAAATCAACCTATAATTCCGACGCGCTTTCGTCCATAGACCTGTATCCCGGAGGGTTCAATACGCGCTATGGCGGGTGCATAGGCGGCGTGGTCGAAATTAAAGGCAGGCCAGCGCGCACCGACCGGTGGCATGTCGTTGCTGACGCGAATTTTATTGATGCGTCAATCATGGCCGAGGGCCCGGTGACAGACGATATAAGCGTGCTTTTTACCGCGCGGCGCAGCTATATCGCAAACATGGCAGCGTTCGCCCTCGACCTTCTGGGCGTCACCCTTCCCATGACCGTGGTGCCCTATTATTATGACGCGGTGCTCAGGCTCGACTGGCGCCTTTCCAAAAAGAGCCGCATGTTTCTCACGGGTTTTACTTTCAAAGACGCCATGAAATTCATCATCCAGGACGTGCGCGGCGGCAGCAACGAGGTGAGCACGGCAAAGGACGAAATTTCCCAGGAAACCAAAAACCAGATGCTTATTTTCGGGTACGACACCGACCTTTCAGACAAAGCACGCAACGAGCTGCGCTTCTCATTGGCAACGGCTGATTTAAGTTTCAACATATTGTCCTTTACCGCCATGGATTTCTCAGCGCACAGGACAACCGTGCGTGACGAGTTGTCGTTCAAACTCAACGACAAGGTAACGCTGCGGCCCGCACTCGATCTTGAACTCACGCCCGCTGATTATACCCTCCGCATTTTAGGCGCCACTGGTGCTGTGCAGAGCGGCATCAACGGCCTCTATTCTGACCTGGGCGTGTATGTCAATTGCGACATTCGGCCAATCAAATCCCTGCTGCTTATCCCGGGTCTTCGGTACGACCATTACCTGGAATTGGAAAAGGGCGCGCCCTCGGTCAGGTTTACTGCGCGATGGGACTGGCGCAAAGGCCACACGCTCAAGGGCGCGGCAGGCACCTACAACCAGTCGCCCGAACCTTTTGGCCAAGCCACTGATCCCAAGTGGGGCAATGACGAACTGCCGCCCACACACGCGCGTCATTTTGTGCTGGGATACGAGTATCAGTTCACGGACCTTATCTCACTCGACGTACAGGGATATTATAACACCCAAGACGATATTCCAATGAGTACTGATTCAGTGAACGAAAAGACCGGGAAACCCGTGAACCTGGCGCCCATTCAGAAAGGCCGCATGTACGGCATGGAGTTTATGCTGCGCCACGATCAGGGCGACCGGTTTTTCGGGTGGATTGCCTATACGCTGGCGCGCAGTGAACGGCAGTCGCCCATTCCCTACAATTTGAACAGCTTTGACCGGGCAACATGGGACAAAGACCTGTGGTATCTGTACGGCAGCGACCAGACCCATAACCTGCAGATCGTTGGCAGCTGGCGGCTTCCGCATGGGTTCGAGGCTGGCATGCGGGTGCGCTATGTGACCGGCAATCCCCTGACCCCGCAGCTGGGATACACTGAACATAAATACCAGTACAACGCTGAATTCGGCTATTACGAAGACCTGCAGGGCACACCCAGGTCCGAACGCATGGGCCCCTTTTTCCAGCTCGATATCCGGGTCGACAAAAAGTTCGTCTATCGGTCCTGGATATTGTCAACCTATCTCGACGTGCAGAACACCAATTATTTTTTTTATAACAGCCCTGAATTCTATCAATACAATTACGACAGCAGCGAACGCCAGGTCATTGGCGGCATAATTATACCCTCCCTGGGGATTCGAGCGGAGTTTTGAGAATGAAACAGCTTATCCTTCTGGCGTGTGTTCTTTGCATGTGGGGATGCACCAATTTTCCATCGCGATACGAGAATATCGATAAGTCAAAGACGCGGCCCCTGGCCATTGTCTGCGAACCTGCTGAAGCAGCGCCCGGCGATACTGTGCTGGTCAAATATTACAGCTTCAAGAAACAGACGCCTTCCGTGGCTTTCTGGCGGCTCTTTCTCGATATTGGCTACTCTAATTTCGGCACACGGATGGCCGAAAAAGAGGAACGCCGCCTCACCGATCTCTGGCTTGCTGGTTCCACGGCCGATAGTTTCAGGTTTGTGATGCCCGAATCCACGATTCTCTATTCAAGCGCGCTTCGCATCGCGTTCCCCGATGCAGTACCCGGCATTGACTCTCTGCTCAATATGCTGATAACACTGGGTGTGCCCGTGCCTCCTGAATCGCTCATTGCCATTGACCAGTTCAGGACCCTTACCGAACTTAAACTCCATACTGAGGCTGATATCACGCTTGATGTGACAAAAAACCTGACGGTCCGGTACAGCAGGCGCTTTAACAGCCCCAATGTGAATGTAAACCCCAGTGTGCGCTGGGTGGGGATCTATTCTGTCAAAAAGGAAAATATGTCAGCCCCGGATTCAATAAACAAGTATTCCGGCACCACTTTTCAATACCTGTATAACATGGACAATCCCGGACTAGTCAGCGATACTGTGGTCATTGATTCAGGGTGCAGCTATTTTGTCGCAGCCGACTCCCTTGATCCGGGCGTTGATACGGGCAGACAGGCCTATTCGTATGTCTCGTATATTGACAGCGGCATTGTCCGGCCCGATACCGAGGATGTGTTTTTCGACTGGTTCTACACCAATGTCGATTACCAGTCCGGCATGGCCCAGGACTCCCTCATGCTCTTTGTCTCTGACCGGAGCATTGACCGCGTACGGTTTTTGCCGCCGGTTGAAACAACCATGCACGATTTTAAATTATATCTTACTGTCCGCGACTTCAGGCCCAATGACGGAATAATGCAATCCACGGGCGTCTGTTTCCGCGAATGCAGCGGGACCTTTTCCTATACTGCCGCATACAAACGGTGGCTCGAATCAAACCGCGGCACAGGCCTTTTCTAACCGCGCGGGAGTTTCCATGGCAGATCTGTTCGAACCTGACACCACCAGCGGCCATTCCCAGGCACCGCTTGCCGAACGCATGCGTCCAACAACGCTCAATGATTTTTTGGGCCAGGAACACCTGCTTGGCCCTGGATGCGCCCTGCGCACGGCCATAGACAGCGACACGGTTTCCTCCATGGTTTTCTGGGGTCCGCCAGGCACGGGAAAGACAACGCTGGCGCACATTATTGCCAAAAAGACCGGAGCCCGGTTCATTGCCATTAGCGCTGTGTCAGCAGGACTCAAGGATGTAAAACAGATTGTTGAAGACGCGCGCGAAGCACTCAAATATTACCAAAAAAAGACCATCCTCTTTCTCGACGAGATCCACCGTTTCAACAAGGCCCAGCAAGACGCTTTTTTGCCCCATGTCGAGAACGGGACCATCACGCTCATTGGCGCAACCACGGAAAACCCTTCGTTCGAGATAAATGCGGCCCTGCTTTCGCGCATGCACGTGTTTGTGCTCAAACCCCTTGAACCCGAACAGATGTGCGGTATTGTTTCCCGCGCTTTTGAACAGGAGGCTGGCAAGGCGTATGTGTTTGAGAACGAAGCGCTCGATTTTCTCGCGCGCATGAGCGCGGGCGACGCGCGTTTTGCGCTCAACACGCTCGAAACAGCGCTGGCCCTTGCCAAAAAGGGCGGCATTGTCTCCAAACCGGTCATTGAAGAGGCAATGCAGAAAAAGGCCTTTCTCTACGACCACGATGGCGAAGAGCATTTCAACACCATCTCAGCCATGCACAAGGCTGTGCGCGGCAGCGATCCCCAGGCAGCGCTCTATTATTTCTACCGCATGCTCGAAGGCGGGGAAGACCCCATGTATCTCATGCGGCGCATCATCCGCATGGCGTCCGAAGATATTGGGCTTGCCGACCCTTCTGCCCTTACCCTGTGCATTTCCGCAAAAGAGGCGTATCATATGCTGGGCATTCCCGAGGGAGTGCTTGCCATTGCCGAGGCATTGGTCTATTTAGCGCTTGCGCCAAAGAGCAATGCAGTGTATCTAGCTGAGAAAGCGGCAAAAAGCGAAATCAAGCAGTCGGGCCCGCTTCCCGTTCCTTTGCATATCAGAAATGCGCCCACAGGTCTCATGAAAGACTTGGGATATGGCAATGGATATAAATACGACCACGACGAGGAGCATGCGTTCTCGGGTCAGGACTATTTTCCTGAAGGCGTCAGGAAACGCGAGTATTATACACCGGGAAAGCAGGGGTATGAGGCTGAACTGGCCAAACGGATCGAGTACTTCAAAAAACTGCGCGAACAAAAATGATGAGCGTTGCCTTGCCTGTCAGGCGGTTTCAATATTTCACACGTACGGTTTCTATATAATTTCCACCTTACTTTCTTAATGCTATTTCAATCCCCAATTCCCTGGCCTTGTCCTTCATGATTTTACTTATTTCCCTGGCAGTGTCTTTGCTGCTGCATCCATTTGTTTTGATCTTTTGGTCAATATGTTTCATGATCTTTGTCAGCACATCCAAAGGAAGCAGATTGGCTGCTAAACAATAAAACCCTTTTGACTTCCCGTCATTATAGTTTCTTATCAGATCAGTCAGATATCCATGTTTCTTTTTAAGTTCCTTTAGATGGTTTTTCAGATGTTGTTTCGCTTTTGCCATATCGGTTGACACGTTTTTATATGATATAAATGAGTCAATTGTTGAACCACGGCTGTATTTTTTGCATGGGTAATCCTCGCATTCAAAACAAAATTCAATGTTTTTATGTTTTTTGCTGCAGGTAATAACCGCACATGTTGGATGTTTTTCCGCGAAATTCGAACCGCCGCACCCAGGACATTGTGAAGGTCCTTCCGTATGATACCTTGGGCATAAACAGCAGTTCAGGCCGCACAAAGCGACAAACGGCTCGTTACGATGATATTCTCCCATGCTATTTTATTTCACCGGGTAGGGCAGAGCCCTTGCGGGCTCTTTCCCCCCTAAGAACCTATCTATTACCTATAGCTTCAAAACAAGCAAAACACTTTTTCATCATTAAATTAGACCTTTAATTTTCCAAATTATCCAAAATATGTAATTTATTTCCGCCCATTTAATCGCTTAATACTTGGTCTTGTGAAAACATAAACATCCACCCTTGCCAATGCAAGACCTACATTCCGCAGATGGGTTTACATATAGGGCGAGCCGCAACCCGTTGAAAAAGCAGGAGGTTACGGCGATTTGGCCAGAATTGTCTGCGCGGATTTGCGTCCCCATTGCGCCAAAAGGCGCATGACTTTATGATACTTTGATATCGCCTTCACAAATTTATCCGCTTCATACTTTGAAACAACGGTATTTTTAAAGACATTGTTCTCTCTCCGCGTCCATTCATAATACGGCCCATGCCGCTTGGTTTTGTCTGTAAGGCAGGGGCATCCCGGCTTGCCGCATGTTTTCATCCGTTTCTGGAGATTGCCCGGACATACCAGGTCAAAG